>Ga0209373_10002507_pt1 | contig 18305 bp, 16 predicted proteins | sample Higcelweek5metaG_FD_187173 | JGI IMG/M metagenome (GOLD analysis project Ga0209373, IMG submission 187173) | Freshwater pond sediment microbial communities from the University of Edinburgh, under environmental carbon perturbations - High... | ecosystem: Environmental > Aquatic > Freshwater >... | reverse complement strand
AACCCGTAAATCTATTTGCTTCTCTAAATCACAAGAAATGCATGATATTGTTATCGGGTTGGTTATAAATATTTTAGAATTTGGTTGGATGGTCGATTTGTTCCAACAACAGCTGTGATACATAACCTAGTTCTGCTCCTACCTCTCCGATCTGTAATCATCTTCTTTCCGCAATTGATTCTAGAAATACCTTTCACTTAACCTTCATATCAATCGAATTTGAAATTCTTAAAACCAATTGCAGCTCCAATATACTCAGCTTCATCTATTTCAAAAGTTCCTTTTTCCATAAAACCAGTAATTTTTATAAAACATTCTTCACTACCATTATCATAGTATTCATGGTCTGAATAAGTCTGAGTTTCAAGCGTAACATCATATACCAGAGTATAATTGTAATCTGATTGAACTATTGTCACCAAATTTTCAATTGTCACATCATCAATTCTATCAATAGTTCCCCATTCACCAAAACCTCCAATTATTTCCAGATACAACTCATCTCCCCATATTTTCTGATTTACTTCATCGTATACCCTTCCAGATTTTATTTCATCCAAAATATCTATAGAAATGTCTTTAAAACTTATGCTATTAAACCAACCTCTTTTTGAAAACCATTCAAGTAGTGTGGAATAAACCAGTTGAACTGTGTCATTATCATCTCCACCAAGTGTTACGCTTTCTAAGAGCTCCTTCCTTTTTTTAGTTCCTGTCAACATAACAAGTACTTGAACAATCTTTCCTATGCATTCTAATGTAGAAAAGATATCATTTCTATTGACAAATGAATTCTGGTCCAATTTTTCATGAATTGTCTCTTTTTTTCTAAATGATATATACTGCCCTTTATTTACTAGACCATATACATATAAGGTTGCTTTTTTTAGATATTCCCGAATAATATCTTCGATAATTTTTGTTCCTTTTATTATGGATTTCAAATCTTCATTCTGCTCTATTTCATTAAAACGCAAAATGAGTATATCGCAAATGCTTTGTTTAAGATAAGAGACATATGTAACATAGTATTCATCATCAATATTACACAATAGTTCCTCATCATAGACAGTAACATTTAATGTAGAAAGTATTAATTCCAAATGTCTTATCTCAATTCCAGTTAAGCTACCATAGTCCTTATCAGCATATAATTTTAACAAATTTGATATCGTAACTATTCGCCACTCCAAATTATATCCTATTAGCTGTTGCATTATTTTTCGATATTCATCAGATTCAATAAAATCATCAAATTGTTTCTTTTCACCCTCTGCAAGATGTTTCTGCATTACTGAAATCACAATTGGTGATAAATTTACTATAATCTGTTCCACTGTATGTTTATCTAATTCCACTTCATCATGTGTTAATAAATTTCTTAATTTGGATAAGTTGAGAAATCCAATGTATGCATATTGATCTATTTGCTCATCACAAATGACCATTACTCTTCGAACTGCTTCATCAAAGGTAATCGTATACTCAGAATTTCTATTTTGGTTGGTTTTATTTCCAAGTTTTCTATCAAATCCTACGTTAATCCAATCATTCATATTTTTATATATTAAATATTTTTCTTTTGAATAAAGAATATGTTTAAATAACACTTCGATTGCATGATGAAAATCTATGATAATCCCCTTCAATTCAAATTCGTTTTCATTTCTATTCTCTATTTTTAATATTGCTTTTTTAAAAGAGTCAAATCCATTTTCAAATCTATTCATAAAATTTTACTACCTCCCCAAAATTATCTCTAACAACGAAGCACATTTATTTATCATACTATTTACCTTTGGCACAATGTTTTTTTAACAACATTATAATACTGCTATATTTTCAAATATGAATCGCCCATTAATTTCTATTATACCTAATAACCCACCTCACAAATAAAACACACAAATCCAAACACACGGCGGTTCAACACTTGTAAAATCAACCCTATGCTTTTTATGAGCAGGAATCAAGACAGTATCCCCTGCTTTGAGTCTTATGCTCCCATCCTCATACGATATAACAGCTTCACCTTGAAGCAAAGCAACGAATTCATTCTCATTCTGATCGTACCAGAACCCTTCAGGCGAAGTTTGTCCTGCTGAAACAATTCTTTCTATCCTGACATTTTTACTCTCAGCTAATATTGTAACCAACTCTTCTGAGTTTGGAATTTTTTCTATATCAAATAAATTCATATAAACCTCATAATTATGTCAGATAGAAAACCTATTTCATTCCCCACCTTTTTGACAAATATTTAATTAATATTATACCACTCATTGACATAAAAATCAACTATTTTAACAATTTTTATTTTAAATTTAAGCATAAATTTTCATAACTATACAATAAACCAGCGACATTGTGAATAAGTCCACAATGTCGCTGGTTTATTAGTTATTCAATATTTTCATCATCAAGTCTGCCAATTGCCGTCATTTCATAAGTGTAATCTATGCTCTCATTTTTTAGCTTTTCAATGAGCATTAATACGTTCCTAAACATCTCTGAACGTATAGGAAGAATCATTTTAATTTCTTCAAGCACCTCAATTGCTTGCACCTTATCCTTACACTCTATTGACTGCAAAAGCGTTCTTTCTTCAAGTGTAAGCACACTGTTCATAGTAAACATATAAATTCCTCCGTTATAATTTAAGTTTCTTCTGTTTTAATTTTTCCATAGTTTCATGTCTGCCAATAGAATTATCAGCTGATAATTCCTTATTATGAACAGGAGGAGCAAACTCCTTTAATGGCTTAAATCCAAAGCTATCAACGAAATATGGCTTTTTATCAAGAACAACAACATCACTGACACTAAGACTATGCCCCTTGAAATCATTAGGATGATCAGTATTGAATTTCTGATAAATCGTCTCCAGCTTATTCCCTATATCTTTGCCTTCAATATTAATAATTGACACTGGTGATTCATAGACCTTATCATAATTATTAAAATCCACTGTTCTGTTATTTTTAATAAGTTGTTCATAATTTTCAAATCTAAACTCACGATATTCATCACCGCTTTTTATCTGATAAATCTCAAATTTCGGATTATTGAGTTCATCAAGAATTTTTCTGCACTCATCATATGTCCCATGTTCCATTATCCTGCCTATTGCATAGGTATCAGCATTTTCATTTTTGATGTACTCCTGTATAAAATGAGTTTTATCATCAGAAGCATTTTTATCAGTATTGAACTTTATCCTATATATCACGTCAAGTTCAGCTTCTGATTTTGAGAGCGATTTAAACTTTTTAATAGCCACTTCATCAAGAGTTTGAGGATGTACAAGTTCACAGCGTATATTATCTTTTTTCCCCTCATAAATTTCAAGTAAAGCCTTTTTAGCCTCTGCAACTGTCGCAATGCGTGGCTTAACAACATCAACTAGCCCATCTGCCCCAAGAGTAACCACTGCAAATTTTCTGTCATTCATCTGACGTACAGAATAAACCTCTGTAGGTTTTTCTGTTATACCTGTCACCCGTTTATGCTCCTCAAGTTTTTTCTTGGCAGCTTGTAATTTAGACTCATTTTCAGATGAAAATGTTTTCTTTGTAAGCAAATCATATTCCTGTTTTGTTACATCAATAGAACCTGTTTGGCCATCTTTATCAATATATGAAACGTTGATTTTAGTTACCTTAGCATAAAAATCCTTTGCATTTAACTCTGAAAGCTTCTGTTCACGATCATAAAACTCATTATCAAGCCAGCCTATACCCTCAACATAATATTCATTTACCAAAGAATTATAGTATTTAGTTTCAGGAATCCCTCTGCAATCATCACGAATTTCCACATGCTCTGTTGAAATCAAAAATTTATCATCATAAATAGATGAAAGTTTTAGATTTTCAATTTCAGGCTGTGACTTTTTAAGTTCTTTTTTTCTGTCAATAAGTTCTTCATATAAATGATTCAACATAACAGGATGTTGCTCTGTTAAAAACCTCAATCGCATATCATTATCACAAAAATTGAATTGTGACGCTCTGTCCTTAACTTCAGGAGTGAAACGTCCATCATGATTTTTAATCTGTATTGTTGCCGCTATTGTATACATAGTTCGCTCCAAACCAAACTGTTCCTCTAGTTCTTTTACAAAACCCTTTAAATTACGATTTTCATACTCTTTAGAAAGATTATTATCAATTAATTTGGTACAAGCTTTTGAAGCTACAATACTATCCCTTAGTGAATCAAGGTTATTATTCTGTTTTGCTATAATATATGATTGGATACAGATTGGAACATCCTTGAAGAATGGTGATTTTTCAGGTTGTTTTTCAATTATGACAGGCTTTTCAGCTTGAACATCTGACTGTTCCTTATGCTTAGAATAGCTTTCTTTTACCTTTGACACAGCAGATTCATATAAAGGAATATCAACCTTATTTATTGTAATAGTAGTAACTGTGCCTTTTTTAACCCCACTGAATTTAACACCATCTTCCTCAAGTTGTTTTGCGACATTGTTTGCATGACGATTTTTCAAATTAGGATAATACTGCAACTCTTCCTTTGAGCCAAGCTCATTATAAGGGGTGTTCCCTATAATATTAGGATTTGTATTATTTAAAATAGGTTTAACATCGTCTTTTTTATCTTGAGTATTATTTGGCGTAACCCCTTTTTCAAAATCAAGTTGTGCTGAATATTGAAACTCACTAAGATAAAAGCGACTATCTGCTGATGCATTTTCAATCTGTTCCCTATTTTCTGTTCTGATACCATCAATAAAAACATCTAAATCCTTATCCCACATTTCCAGTGCAACTTCTTTTGAAACTGGAATTAAATCATTGCTTTGTTCATTAACAACATCTCGGCTCTGTTCTTTTTCAGTACCGAAAAACCCATTAAAAAGCTCAATATCAGAACGTTTCTGTGCTTGTCCCTCAGTATTGTCAGGATATAAAAGATAAACTTCCTCTCCTTTATCAAATGCTGCTAACGCTTCATCCTTTGTATCAATAGGATTCATATGTATAAAATTATAACCATAGCTGTCACGCTGTTTTTGAATTGATTCCATATCTGCAACAAACTTAACGGTTTCATTAATATCAGGTGTATTCCCTGCAAAATCAAGGATTTTCTTCGTGTCCTCACTGCTAAACTGAACCCCTCTGTCAGAACAATCCTCAATAAAAAATTCTGCTTTCTGAATATTATTAAGTTCATTATCATCAAGCTTTTCTTGGGTAGAAAGACCACGCTTTTGAAGCTTTAAAAGCTCTGATTCAATTTCAGAAGAAATTTTCTTTGCCGCCATCTGAATTTCCTGCAAAGCATTTTTTAACTGCTCTAATTGTTTTCCTGCACTCCAAGTTGCTATATAAGGGAAAGAATATTCAGATGTGTCCATTCCAAACCTTTCAGCAACTATAAAAGCTACTGATTCCGCCTGTACTTCCTTTTCATTTCTCGGAGATTTTGCTGTAACTATCTTTTTACTTGGATCATGTAGAAGATTATGTGCCACTTCATGAAATGCTGTTTTTAATGTTTGCATATCACTCATACCAGATTTTATAACAATCTGATTTTTGACAGCACTGTAATAACCCTTTGCTCCACCTTTAATATCTTTAAACTCAATATCTATTCCTGTTACCCTTTTTAAAGCTTCAAATACTGCTTTTTTTCGTGCATTATCTATATCTCCTTTTAGTTCAGCAAAGGGATCAGGAAGTTCTTTACCTGTTGTTTGTGAAACATCAAAAACATAAACTTTTTTAAATGAAATTCCTGTTATGGGTTTTTGAACTGTTACTTTTTGCTCTGTTCCATCATCATTAAAAAGCTTATTTCCAAATTCATCAGTTGCAGGCTTATCTACTTCTAGAATCTGATTTGTTTTATATGAAACCGGAGCAAGAATAGAAATACCACTCTGCCCTTTTTCAACTTGTCTACCAAGGTCCTTCCATTTCCCAAATGCCGCAACAAGTGTTGCATCAGGCTTCTGCATATTTATAAGCATGGTATTTCTTGCAGAATAATCCGTAAATTTAGAAGCAAATTTCAGGTACTCCTTGTACTTATCTGATTTAAAAACAGCTGATACCCCTTCATCAATTCGCTTAACCATTTCATCAATATCAGACTGCTTTTTTTCGTTATATGCCGATTTTTCTTCGGCTGTAAATTCTTTTTTATATGCCATGTTTTAATCCTCCTTTTCTGAATTGATACATTTTGCATTGACTTTGCGTATAAATAGTGATACAATGTAACCATAATAAGAATGAAAGGAACGTGATTATTATGGCAAAAACTGAAACACTGCATATCCGTGTAAATGAAACTGTTAAAGAAAATGCCGAAGAAACTCTTGGAATGCTCGGCATTACCATATCTGAAGCTGTAAATATGTTCCTATGTCAAGTGAATTTAACTGGCGGATTACCCTTTGAAGTAAAGCTTCCTGCACCAGAACGTGTTATGGTTCGCAGTAAAGAAGAACTATTTCAAAAACTTCGTGAGGGTGAAGATGATATTCTTGCTGGCAGAACATCTGACATAAAAGAAGTATTTGGCAGACTGAGAGAAGAATATGGTTTATAAACTTAAAATTACTCAAAGCTTTGAAGATGACCTTGCTGCTGTATTGGAATATATATCAAATAAGTTATATAATACTTCTGCAGCAAGGCGACTTCTTTTTAGTGCTGAGAAAAAAATTTCTTTAATCGTTGAAAATCCTTCGCTATATCCGTTGTATCATGATGAAAAGCTTGCCCAAAAGGGATATCATTATGTACCTGTTGCAAACTATCTGATATTTTACAGAATTGACGAATCTGATAAAACAGTTTTCATTACACGATTTCTTTATGGTGGTCAAAATATATCAGCTGTTATCTAATGCTCCGTTTTTCGGAGCATTTTATCTTGATTTATACTTTGGTTTTACAAGTTGTTCCTGTTTCTGATCTAAAACAGGCTCAATTTTCTGAACAGTAAGCTCTTTTTCATCTCTGTCAAGTGAAATTTGAATTCTATCAGCGGTTTCACATAGAACAATTTCAATATCCTCACGTCCTGATAATTCACCGTTGCTACACCACTGCTCATAAATATTATCCAGAATATTTTCTTCTGACATCAATGCTGAATACTGCTCTAATGTAAGAAATGGAGTCTTCTCCTGACAATAATTCACCACTTCTTCTTTTGTAACAATTTCATATGCAGAAGCAACAATTTTATCAGGCGGTTCCCTCTTAACATCTTCAATAAACACTTTTAACTCGCTATTTAACCTGTTATACAACTCAACACTTTTACATTCCAAAACAAAATCATTATACTTACTTTCAATTTCATTGCCAGAATACTCATTAATATTTATATCTTTCAGAGTATCCTTGAATTCTTGCCAATCAAGAGCTTTCATAAAGTTATTCACTGTTAATGCAAGAGATTTATCTGTAACAAAAACAGCTGCATGGTTATCAAGTGACTCTTTAAGATTTACCACATCATAACAATAATTAAAACCATCACAAGCTCTCAAATTGACTCCAATATCATAAAGTTCTTCAGCTACCTTATCACTTACTGAAAGACTGGCATGATTCGTTGGATAAAACGCACCTGATTTTATATACTCAATTGCTTTTAAATAACTACAATCCTCATAATTTACAGCAATTAAACAATTTGTTGCTGTTTTATGAGAAACCCCCTCATAAATACTATTTAGAAAATCATCAACATATTTCTCATTCTCTGTAGTGTAATTTGAGTAATCCGATATTTTATACAAATCATCAGAGCTAATTGTGTTTTTCAAACACGCCTCCATAAGCTTGTTCATTGTCTGTGCAGTATATTTACTGTCGGCAATATCCACTACATATTCCTTATTATAATCAGCCATTACTGACAGGGATACATCAGAATATCCCTGTGTAATAACCTTGCTAAGTTGTTCAGGACGTAAAACCTTTGAAAGCTGTTCTATGCTTTCATCTCTTTTTCTTATATACATAAACTCATCTCCTATTTTTATTTATAAATGTTTTTACTTTATCTAATTGATTTGATATTGGTTTTTCCATATACGATATAGCATCTACCTTTTCAGCACTTATCATAGAAACCACAACACTGGCTGAATTAACAGGTTCCTTTTTGATATGCTCGTCCACTGACGGAATATCTGAAACTGGAATCGGCTCATCATCGTCATTAATATGATTTTTACTAAGCTGTTCATTTACAACTTCAAGTCTTTTTGTCATAGTCTGTAGTTCTGATGCACGCTCAAAAGGTTTTGAAACATTTGTTTTTGCTTCCTCTAAGTCAGCTTTTGCCTTATCAAGACTAGCTGAAAACTGCTGTATTTTCTGATTTATCTGAATACCTGCAAGATTTTCAATACGGCGTACATTACCAACGTTATTTCCCAAAGAAACCTCAGAAGTATATTTTAAATTACCCTGCAATACTGCAATACATGGTGTTCCTATCTGAAAAAGATTACTGTTTGCAGGATTTTTCTCAATGAAAATATCAAATCCAAAATATTTCCCAAACTTTACAGTTTCATTTGTAGTTGAACACCTTATAATTGCCTTTTCGATTTCATCACCAGCGTCTGTACGTTCATTAAACACTTTTGCATTTATAGTCATCTTAAAATCAGCATTATCAGGGTGCTGTTCTTGAAAAGCTTTCAAATCTCCACTTGCTTTTTGAAGTAAATCAGCATAATTGTCAATCATCTTAGGTAATTTCCGCTCTGCTAATTCCTGCATTTTAAATGCAGATTTTTTATGCTCTGATTCAAGGGTTTTCAGCATCGCTATGTCATTGTCAAGCTGAATTTTCTCCTTGATAAGAGGATTACCGCTTGCAATAGCTTGCATTTGAGAATAAGTGAGAACCATCTCATCCACATCTTCGGAAACACGCACAGGGTCTTTTGAAGTCATAATCTGATTGATAAATTTCGCTTTATTTGTAATTATTCCCATCATATAACTGTCAAACGTTTCCTCTGTTAAGTAATGATAAATACCGACTTCATCAAAGTTGTTGCCCTGACGAATACCTCTACCATCTTGCTGCGTGAGATCGCTCGGTTTCCACGGAATATCCAAATGATGGATAGCACAAATTCTATCTTGCACATTGGTTCCTGTCCCTAATTTACTGGTACTTGCAAGGATAAACCTCTTTTCACCTTTGCGTAGTTCATCAAACATTTCAACTCTTGCCTTATCTGTTTTAGCATCACCTGCAAAACAAATTTCCTCACGTGGAATACCTCTTTTTATAAGGTCAGCTTTTATTGCTTCATATACAGAAAAATGCTCTGCATCTCCATTAATAGCAATATCACAAAAAACAATCTGTACTCCTTTCTGCTCCATTGTTTCATTATAATTCTGTTCAAGGTTGTCAAGAAGTTTCATAACCTTACTGTCAGGAGTAGGCTCTGCATTTTGAAAAATACATCTGCTGTCAAGTCCTAAAAGTCTTGCTTCATGTGTGATTCGAAGCATGTTGTCAATAGTTGGGCCTATATTCCCATTATGAATAGCCTCAGAACGTGCGGCAAGCTCTTTCATATATGCTTTTTGCCTGTCATCAGGCTTTGCTGTAACAACAATTGGCTCACCACTTTTCAGCTTTGGAACTTTTAACTTAACCATGTCAGGAGTCTGAATATCTGCAAATTCCTTATACATCTGCATAAGTTCCGGAATGTTTACAAACTTAGAAAAACGATTCTTCATCTGAAATCCGTTTCCGGCAGGCTTAATTTCAAGCTGTGATACTACCTCTCCAAAGGTTGAAGCCCAATCATCAAAGGTCTGTAAATCAGACTTTTTAAGTAAATCAGGACGTAAGTATCTTTGCATAACGTAAAATTCTACCATACTATTACTCACGGGGGTTCCGATATTCACACTCTAATAAGTCAAACAAATGTCGATTTTGCGTTGTTTTATAAGAAAGAGCATAACACACGATGAATAAATCATCTAAAGTTATGCTCATTTACATTATTATAATATTTTTTCTTTTTCTTCAAACATTCCATAATTTAAGTCTTATTAAATTAGAAATATTTAGAAATCGACGTATTAACTGGTTTCGCAATAAATTCCGTTACATAAAGTTATATGTTTAGAGTCTAATTAAAATATAGGTATCGTTACCATTTCGGCCATACAGTCATTGCCTGCATCGCCGTTAAGAACATCGTTGCCGTCGTTTCAGAGTAAAACGTATCATTACTTCACCTGCCATATAGGAAGTCGTTTCTTTTAGTTTGCTACGCAAATTAAACCAAATATAAATGCATAAAAAAAATTCATACGTCAAGCCTGGACTTTTACAATAATGTATGATATAATAAATACAAATGATTATTATATATTAAGTAAAAGGAGGAGCAATCAATGCCATTTGCAGTAGATTTATTCTGTGGTGCTGGTGGTTGTTCAGAAGGATTAATCCAAGCTGGTTTTCACATTCTATTTAGCTCTGATATTAGCGAAATGGTAGAAAAGACTTATTGTCATAGACATGAACAACTAGGATTAATTCAGGGAAAAAACGCCTGGTTTGAGAGAGCTGATATTAAAAATCTCACGGGAGATGATATATATAACCATATTTCTGCACTTGAAATATTTAAAGGTAAGAAAACTCCAGGAATTGACTTGGTGATTGGAGGACCAAGTTGCCAAGGATTTTCAAGAGCCGGGAAAAGAGATAAGTCGGATCCGCGAAATATGTTGTTTGGGGAGTACGTGAGAGTAATTAATGAAATCCGCCCTAAGTATATTGTTCTCGAAAATGTAGAAGGATTCATGGATATGCAGTTTATCGGATATAAAGGCATCACTAAAATTGAATATCCCGATGGTTGCGTAACCCCATATATTTTGAGAAGTGAATTAAACGCAATCGGTTATACCACGCTTGAGCCAAGAATCTTGAACGCAGCAGACTATGGAGTTCCGCAAAGAAGAAATCGTGTGTTTTTTATAGGCTATCGTAATGGACTAACACCACCTCAATACCCCAAGCCAATTGTAGCACCTGACGATTATTTAACCTTAAAAGATGCAATCGGTGATTTAATTGCCGACGCCCAAATTAGGAATGCTGTAAATAAAAAACAAAGCCTTTATCAGATTAATAGTATTAAAGGCCGCACTCCAGATATTAATGGAAAAACAATTCCTTCAAAATTTAAAAATAATATTGAACTATCAAACCAATCCGATGTTGTAAGAGAAAGATTTGAATTATTTAACCAAGGAGAGACAGGAACTGGTCTTAAAAAAAGAGTTTTAGAGGAAGGCATTGATATTTCAAGTAAATCTTCACTAATTAATCTTTGTTGTAAAGAGTTTAAGATGACAAAAAAGCAGGTTATTTCCCTTTTTATAGAAAGGAGTGCAACAAAGGAACAAGTGGAAGTTCTGCTTACAAAGAAAAACATACGTCAACGTTGGAGTCCCAACCAGCCATCGGCAACAATTGTAACAATTCCAGATGATTATATTAGCCCTTGGGAACCTAGAACCTTTAGTGTGAGAGAGATGGCAAGGTGTCAATCATTCGATGATTCTTTTGAATTTTTAGGGAAACGAACTACAGGTGGAATCTTGAGAAGAATTGAAATTCCTCAGTATACACAGGTAGGAAATGCAGTTCCGCCGTTATTGGCAAAAGCGGTGGCTCTAGAAATAAAAAAAGTACTATAATTAAAACAATCTGTTAATGTATATCTTGACATTAACAGATTGTTTTATTTTTTTAAGATAAAGTAATTACATATCTTTTATAGTGCTTTCTATAAGTCAAGGCGTTCAATAATACCAAATAGCTGTGATTTTGCATTAGGCTTTATTCGCCATGCATTTCCGTGATTTTTACCACTGTAACTACCAGTTGTTGATGTGTATCCTCTCCAATCATATGTGATTACTCCGATTTTTATCAGAGAAAGAAATGTAGTAAATTGTGGTGCCCGTGAAAATTCAAATTCATTATATTTAAACTGAATTTGTCCATTACAATCTCGAATTTCTGCTTTAACCCAAAGCGTCGATGGATGTTTAAGAAGGAGTTGGCGCCGCAATTCATCAAAAAACCAAAATGCAGCAATTTCAGGTCTGTTTGTACGTGGATCTACCCAAACCAGATTGACCCTGCACTGTTCGTCATTAACATCAAGGTAGAAACCTTGTTTATTTTGTGGTGAATTATATGAGCCAATTGTGATATAAAGGCTGCTATACCCTGGATGTCTGTCTGAATCATAGCCATAAAATCTGGTAAACGCAGAAACTCGATTTTTGTCATTCGGCTCATAAACTGCAACTCTGGTATTTTCAAAGTTCGGGCGTAAGGTGAATAATGTGTCTAGCGTTCGACTATTCCCCTTAGATTTAATCTCAATTAATCCATTGTAATCTGCATCGTGTCGATTATTTGTTCTGATTCCAAGCAAATCTTCTAGTGTATCACCAACATCTTTAGGTGCAATAGTACCATATCCTTTTGAATTATTATGGAATCCAACATTGACTATTTGTCTCAAGCGAGGTTTGAGTTGATAAAGCAAGTCAGTAATAGCATCAACTCCAATTATGTTAATTAATTCACTTTGTGTTGGAGTATTATGGGTTAAATTAACAAAGTAAACTTGAGCCGTTCCATCTGGCTTATGAAAAGCAGATATATATAATAAATCACCATCATTAATTTCATACTGCATCATTCGATTTTTTAATGTCTCTATAGAGAATCGAGGATCTCCTCGATGATTAGCTACACGGTAGAATTTTAACTTTACATTCTCTGTTTTGCCACTTTGAATAAAAAGAGCATCATGTACAATGCCATATTGTCCACCATGTGCGAGGTGAGTATAATCTACAATACCCCAGTAATAAAGCAATCCTCTCAAAATGCCATTTGCATCCAGATTATTCTTATCTATCATCGTGAACGTCATTCTAAGTAATGCGTATTCTTCATTGTTAAATTGATGAATCATATTAATAACTGCAATTTCGTCTGAATATGGTGTAAATATCATATATCTTCCTCCAATTTATTTCTTGAAAACAGATTGCACATGTCACTTCGAACCATATATGCCATGGCATACATAGTTTTTATAGTCGGATTCTGGTTTTTACCATTTAAAATTCTGCTTAATGTAGATTCAGACACACCAGTTAAAATATATATTGTTGCCTGAGTAGACCTTTGAGCCAATAATTCGCGTTGAAAGTTTTCAATGAACACCATCAAGAAATCATCTTCTTTAAAAATGTTGGTAGAAATGACTTGCTCGATGTGCTGGCCTTCCATATAATCTAATGAAAAAATAGTCGGAAATGAAACATCTAAAATTCGAGTTAAATCAACAACTGTTCTATATCTAATATTTTTTTCGCCAAATTCGACATTTGATAATTGGTTCCTGCTGTAACCTGCCAAATGAGCTAATTCATTAATTCCCATCTTTTTCTTTTCACGTGCTTTTCGAATATTTTTACCTAATACTGCAAGAATTTCAGTACAACTAAATAAATTTTCATCATGCAACATATTCTCACCTCTTTTTCAATTTCATTATACTCCTTTTTGCCACGTAGTATTTGACTTATAGTTATCATTTCCTCTTTTATATTGATTTATAGTGTGCTTTTGATTTCTATATATAATGAAAAAATTAAATAAGAGTAAAAGTCTAACGGGTATTGTAATTAACAGTGCCTATTTTCGCTATAATATTTAGGCTTTTTTTATTTAACAAGCGCATTAAATTTATGCAATATTACAAGTCATTTATTATTATGGGATTTATTCGTTTTGTAGGGATTAATATAAAAGCAATATTATACAGCAAATTTAGCAATAGGTTAATTGCAAATAATGTCATGCGGAAAATTTATCAAAATTTCTCACCAAAACATTATGCCTAGTCGCTTTTTAGAATCATAAGTTTGAGGTCAGCTATTTCTTTCCTTACTTATGAGAGCATTTACAATTTCATTATATTTCTTATTTTACCCTAAGACAAGCATTGTTTGTCTCAGCTCAATCATATATAAAATACCTGAGGCATACAATATATGCTTCAGGTATTTTATATATAGCTTTAAAACCGATTGATACCTCGTAAACAATCCTTACGTGGTATCTAATCCAAATTTAAAACAGCCTGTTTCTCAATCACGAGAAGCAGGCTGTTTTTTTCTTCTTTACGAGAGCAGTTGAAATTTTATCAATTATGTTATAAAAAGCTTTCCTATTTTTGTGCATCTGTACAAACTTTCAGATTCACTACTAAAAAACAGGCTCTGACTGTCCTTAAGGTATGAGGATGCAAAACATACAAGCAGTTATCATAATTCAGGCACTCATTTTATGCATTTCGCAGAACTTACAAGAAACTTTTTAAAACTGACCATAAAAAACGGCATATTTTGTCCTAACGAGTGAAGAGGCACATTCTTTATTAAGTTTCAACAAGAAATCAAGCATGTTTTATGCAGTCTTACAAAGTTGCAAAAAGGCAGCTCAAATAATTCACATTTTAAGCTGATTTTGTAGGTACTTGTGAAGAGGCTTGTAAAATGCTCTCTCAAAATCAAATTACAGGAGGTCAAAACAAATGACAATCAAACAAAAACAGGAACTTATCGCAGAGGTCGTTACACTCTTGCAGGCAAAGCTTGAAGCTGATACTGTTCAGCCATCACCACTTCAAAATGCTCCTCAGAAAGTTGAAATGCTCACCATTAAGGAATGTACAGAGGAAATCAAAGGCTTGTCCGAGCATACCATTCGTCAGCTGATTGCACAGGAAAAGATGCCGTATATCAGAACTGGGCAAGGCAAAAAAGGTAAGATGCTTATTTCAAAAGCAGCATTGCTTTCATATTTCGGAGGTGCTGCATGACAATATTTGAACAAGTAAAATCAGAGCTTAATATGCTTGATGTTGCGAAATTTTATGGCGCTTGCGTGTCACATGGGATGTGTCTTTGTCCGTTTCATAACGAAAAAACGCCATCCATGAAGATTTATGAAAATAACTTTCACTGCTTCGGCTGTGGCGAGCATGGCGATGTGATTGATTTTACAGCTAAATTATTCGGCATTTCTTCCGTTGAGGCTATGAAAAGGCTGAACTATGATTTCGGATTACATATTGAAATTGACAAGCCTTTGTCCGCTGAACAGATTACTGAGTATCAGCAAAGGCAGTCAGAACGTCTTGCATATGACCAGTGGGAAAAGTCGGCATGGAAAGCAATAACTGATTATTCCAAACTCCTAATTGAATGGCGGCAAAAATACGCTCCCAAAACTATGGATGAAAAGCACCATTCGCTTTTTGTGGAGAGCCTTATGAACACTGACAGAACCGATTATCTTTTTGAGGGATTTCTCAATGCAGATAAGTCGGGCAGATTAAAGCTAAAACAGGAGGTAGAACGAATTGAACAACGCTTACAGCAATGCAAATCCCCAGTCAAACGAACTCATGCCGCAAGGTAGTAAAGATTGTTTATACCCTTTATGGCTTGGCGAAAAAAACAGTATAAATGAAGTTATCTTCTGTGAAGAATTCATTTCAAAAAGACCGCTTAAATGTATTAACGGCAGGTTTTATGGCGTTGATGGTGAGATTTCAGACAATGTTATCAACTATCAAATAGCCATTAAACTGACTGAATTTATCACCAACAGTATTTCACGGAGGGTTAATAATCTTTTTGAGGCACTCAAACTACAGCAAAACACACCGAAAGACAATGCAAAACATTACCCTTCGGTGTGACCTTTTTACTACATTTGTTTTAAATTGTATCGCTTATGCATAAATCTACTTTTTTTTAATTGTTAATTTTTTTGTGCCATCTTTTAGAATTTCTTTTTTTGTATATAGTCCATTATCATCCAATTTTTTCTCATATGGACGCCCTAATTTATCATAACCTTGTTTAAAAAAACCTTGCCTCTCTGCTGGTATTGTTTCTTCTACTTTTACAATAGCATTCTTATTCTTATTGTTATTGTTCATATCATTAACCTCCGTATATCTTTAATTTTCTAGTTTTCTTATTACCATAACTTACAAAACAGCGGAATTCATTTCATAAGTATACCATAAAAAATCTGCATTGTCAATTCTGAAAATTTCTGTAGACACGTTATTTCAGCGAGTAAATTAAGTAAATGAACTACGAGTTTTTGCAGGACAGTGCCTATATTTCTTTTGGTACTGATTTTGAAGAAAGTACAGCCACTCTATACACTGCATATAGTGACTGGTGCAATAAAAATTTGCTCGCGGCACTAAAAAAACACACTTTTAGCTCATGGCTGAAATCAAATTCATATAAATATGGTATCACCTTTTACTAACCATATTAAGGCAGATGCAAGGCGTGAAGTGCGAGGATACAAGGGCATTAAAACGCATTATGTATCATTTATTCAATAGACGTGAAGTTTTGGCGTCCGAGGCGTCCGGGACGTCAAAATATTACCTTCGGACAGGCTTGGGACAGGCAATTCGGACGGAACAAACCACTTATTTAAGCCATTCGGACGGGCGGACGTCACTTTTGCCCGCCGACCTTAATATTTTTATTAAGCCGTCCGAAACCATATCCGCAAGGGTGTCCTAAATTTGCATGCTACGTCCTGCAAATGATGAGGTCGCAAGACCGAATTTTAAAGGGAGTCCAGTAGAAACGGCTGGCCCACAACTATTTTCGCAAAAATAGTTATAGTGGGTTAGAACTATTCCGAGAATAGAGTCTGTCGCTTCGCTCCAATTACTACGCTGAAAGGAGACTTTAACATGAGCTATGCAATTATCAGAAATGAAAACCATAAGATGAGTGCTGTACATCTGATTGAACGCCATAATGAACGGCTTAATAAAAACTACAACAACAAGGATATCGACTTATCACGATCACATCTTAATTATCACCTTAAGCTTATCCAGTCAGAAACATATCATCAGGAATTTGAACGGATACGAGAAAAATATAACCTTTTAGGGAATCTTCGTCTTACTGGCGAAAAGCAGAGCAATGTCATGTGTGAGTTTCTGATTACATCGGATAAAGAGTTTTTTGACAAACTTGGAGAGGAAAAGACAAAACGGTTTTTCAATCATGCCTATGAATTTGTTGCTTCAAAAGTAGGTGGTGAGCAATTTATAGTATCTGCTGTGGTTCATATGGATGAGAAGTCACCTCATATGCACGTTTCTTACATACCAGTCATTAAGGGTAAAGACCGCAAGAAAAATCCCTGCCTTAGAATTAACTGTTCTGAGTTTTGGAAAGGTCGGGACAGTTATTCAAAATTGCAGGACGAGTATTTTGATTACATCACTTCAAGAGGATATTCTCTTAAACGTGGCGAAAAAGGAAGCACTGCCGAGCATTTATCAGTTTCAGAGTACAAACTAAAAAAGACACAGGAGCAAATTTCTGAACTTACTGAACAAGCGGCTAAAATTGAGAGCGTTGATAATATTTCAAAAAAGAACCTGCCTTTAAGTATGGTAGCGGTGAAAAAATCTGATTTTGAAACCCTCACTGCTGCTGCCAAAGGGTACGTTTCTGCAAAAAAGGCTGAGGCAGAAAATGTTGTCCTCAAAGATAAATGCATTTCTCTTGAAGCTAAAAATATTGAACTGACGGAAGAAAACAATATTCTTTCGGGAAATCTGAAACAGCTCGAGATGGATTTTGATAATTTTGCTGAGTCAGTTCAGTCAGAAACACAACTTAAAAATGAAAACTTTTGCTTATCACGGGAAAACGACAATATTTCAAACCAGTGTCATGTTCTTAAAAAAGAAAAGGCTGTGCTTTTTGAGGAAAATACTCAGCTTAAATCTGATGCAAAGGACAGCAAAGAGCAGATACGTTCTTTGAATGAAAATCTTACGGCTATTCAGTCGGCATTAAAGGTATTGCAAGAAAAATACGATAATGTTCTGAAATTCATTGAAAAAATGCAGCTTAAAGAAAAGCTGGAGGTGATATTGTCAATATCACTTGACACATTTTACTCGAAAATTTTGAGGATAACATGTGCGTATAGGAATAAATATTCATGGAGCGTAGCGAAATGGATATTTATTCCTATACGCACCGAAAATTTTTACGCTGCCGATTTTTGCGTTTCATAATACCGTCTGCGTTTAACTGCAGGTGGCAACCCGCCATTGCCAGAACAAATTCTGCGGTTATTCCAATAAC
>Ga0209373_10002506_pt1 | contig 18326 bp, 13 predicted proteins | sample Higcelweek5metaG_FD_187173 | JGI IMG/M metagenome (GOLD analysis project Ga0209373, IMG submission 187173) | Freshwater pond sediment microbial communities from the University of Edinburgh, under environmental carbon perturbations - High... | ecosystem: Environmental > Aquatic > Freshwater >... | reverse complement strand
GCTTTTTTCGGGTTATCCATCCCTTTTGCATAGTCGATGTTGGGCGAAACGATCATGGAACCAGCCGATTCGCCGATGTACAGTTTCCCTTGGTTGATTTGGTCGATCAAAATCTTGTCGGCTCCCTTTTTGCGCAACTCTTGTAGCAAGAAAAAAGTGTTGCCGCCGCTTATGTAAATGCAATCGTTTTGGCACAACTTGTGGGCAATTTCATCGGCAGTTGCCTGGGTCAATTCCAGCTCGTCTACAATCATTCCCAACTTCTCCAGGGCTTTTTTGCCAGCGCCCACGTAAAACCTCACGGTTTCGGGGATACTTGCGGTGGGAATAAACGTGACCGTTTTTCCGCGCAGATCTTCGTTTGCAAAATTGGGCAAAAGGCTCGCTACATCTTTGAACGATGCTGCTAAAAATAATTTCTTCATTTGAATCTCTTTTAAGTTGATGCGATCAAAATTAGGGAGCTTTGAAGGCCGTCAATTGTAAAAATCGGTCATTTTCGTTTCGGTACAATTGACCGGGCGAATTCGCGGTGTATTTTTTAATTTCCTTAATGTAATGCGCTTGGTCGGCGTACTCTTTCTCGGGATAAAGTTTACCGTCAGCAATGTGGGGGTACGAAGCGTTGCACCGAACAATATTTAAAAGGGTTTTTAACGGAAACCCCAATTGCTGGTTGAAATACCGATTGATTTGCCGACTGCTCCAGCCTGTGAGCTCCGAAAGTTCTTTTACACTGTGAAATTGCTCGCTATAAATGAGGTTGAAAAGCTTCAGTTTTCGAAGATCGATTTCGGGTTGCTGCTTCAAGATCCCAATCATTCGTTCGGACAAATCGGATGCAAATTCCTCAAACTCGGTGCTTTTTGTCAAATGGATATCCCAAAAATCCTGTGGAAGAATGGTCATGCTATTAATGAGCGATTTGATTTCCCTGGGCACAAGTCTTTCCGATGCTGGAATTTTAAACCGAACGGCCAACAGGGTTGCTCCTTTTGTTACCGTCAATGTAATGGGCTTCGTCCAAATGCCTGTCAGATAAATGTTTTCCAGTACACCGTTTTCAAAGTCAACCACCAAATCGAAACAAGCATCGGGCAATAGGGTGTATTCAACATCATCGCCCGCATGTTCGTACCTCCAAAAGTACTTTACGAACGAACTCAATATTCCAGTAGGATGTATCTCTTTATAATTCATTGTTCAGTGTTGCCCATGACAGATGTGGTACGCTTTTGTTTCGCTGGCCTCTCTTTGTGGTGTTCGTTAGGAGTGAAGCACTGCTCTAAAAATTATCAGAATTGCGGACTAAGTTGTTTTTTTTTAGTGTAAAATTGAAAGTCGGTGTCAGTCAAACGGCAAACGACTAACAGGAGTTCAGTGGAGCTAAATGATATGTAGTTTTTGTTGTGCATTTGTTATTATTTTCTCTATCATCTAATTATCAAATATTATTCGATTTTAAAATTTCACACCAATATACAAATTTGGTTCAAACAGGAAGTAATTATTCCATTTATCATCGATCTCTTTAAAGGATTGTGGAGTATTGGTGTCAATAGGCCAATATTGACAATGAATTTGAGGTTCTAAATACATTCTGTTTTTGAAAAATGATATATGATATCCCAAATGATAGGATGTATATAATTTAAAACCATTCGCAATTTTGTTATTATCTTCATCTAAATAGGTCTTTAATTGTGGCAATATTTCAACAGTCGTAAACAATCCTTTCCATAGCATACGTTGATAGGTAATACCCAATCCGGTTTCGCGAAGTCTGCCAGGATAGAAATTGTTTTCATCGAACTTCATTTGCTCACTCATTGGCATTCCCATCGTAGCAAACAATTTCCAGTTAGCAAGCTTAATACCAATTTTGTCTTTTGAAGTAAGATTATACTTAAAATGAAGCTCATAGTGGTGAGTATTGGTTTTTTCTTCACCAAAGTTTGCGAAACTCAGCCATGGCGTGCTTACAGTAAATTTGTAGTCAGAAACGGCATCTCTATGTGAATCTTTTAAAGACTGTTCTGAATTTTGACAAAATGCTTGTGCTACAAACATTGAAATTAAAAATGACATTGAAATTCTTTTGATTTTCATAGCTCAATTTTTTATGTTTTACATTTATTTTTTGCAAAACTAAAGAGCCATGACAGTTTATTTCGTTGACTTAAGTTAAGAAATACATGAGTCGGATTATTATTGTTTGATTATACGTTTGCGAATTCTACTTAAAGATTCAGGTTTAATGCCTAAATAACTTGCAATTTGATGTTGAGGAACCCTCTTTATCAAATCTGGTCTATTTTTCAGCATATTCAAATATCGTTCTTCGGGAGAAGCCATTTTAAATTCAGCTAAGGTGTCTTGTTGTTTCAACATTATCGCTTCAACCAACGCACGTGTCAACGACTCTAATTGAGGAAACTTTTGAAATAACTCAGTTTCAAGTTCAGGTGTACCAACACCTGCAATCGTATCTTCAACACATTCCAGATAATAACCCGAAGGTGTATTTTTTCCATAAGCCGATGGTGTAACCGATTGGTCTTCGGTAAAAAAATCGGTCGTTATTTCATTGCCATCATTTATGTAATAACTCCTAACACAACCATTTACAATGAAATAGCATTCATTTGAAATTTTACCTTCTTCAAGTAAAATAGTTCCTTTCTTAAATCTTTTAACAAATTCGCTTTCAATGATAGCATCTTCCAAATCTTTGGTCACTATCATATATCTTGAAAGGTATTTTATAATTTCATTATCCATTAATATATCGTGTTATGTTGTCTAACGGACGGAACTATATGCAGGGGATTGCGGGTTGCTTTAGCCTACGCTGAGTGTGTCCTGAAGTAACTGGACAAATTTAGTAATAAAGAAAGTTCATTTACATGCTGTATAAAAGATGAAGGAGTTCCCGAAAGGGGATGAACCTTCGTTGGCGGCCTACAGGGGTAGCCAACAAACCGCCTTGCGTTGCTGTGGCCAAAATCCATGGTTTTGAACGGACAAGGAAAAGGTGGGTAACCCATCAGGTATGGATAACGGAGATGAACGCAAGTGAACCATCCGACTAAGTATTGAGATAGCAACCCGTTGTCAAAACTATTGTCATTTCGCAGACGATAGGATAAAGTGTGGTGGTTACCTGTTTACTGACTATGTGACAACCGTTATTAAGGTGGCATGAATGTTATTCGGGCTTTTATACGGAACAGGAGAATACTGGGTATTGATGCTGGTCTGTCAGATAGGCTACCGCCAATGGATTCGCCGACAGACAAAGGGAAAACCTGCTCATCAGGGTCATTAGCCCATTATTGGCCAACCTATTCCTTCAATATGCTTTTGATAGGTGGATTACAAAACTTCATCCAGAAATAAGCTTCGAACGCTATGCCGACGACATCATCGTGCATAGCCAAACGCAAGCAGAAGCAGAAGAAATACTGCAACAGATTGCTCAGCGAATGGAACAATGCAAGTTGGAACTTCATCCGTTGAAAACGAAGATCGTTTATTGTAAAGACCATAAACGGAAAGAACTGCACAAACAAGTACAGTTCGACTTTCTGGGATTTAGTTTTCAGCCACGCCCGACCAAAGATTTGAAGAGTGGGGAAATCTACATCAACTTTGATTTGGCAATAAGCGCACCATCGCAGCGGAAAATCACGGAAGAGATCACACGGATGAAGATACACCGCGACAGTACCAACACCATTGAAGAGATAGCCGACAGGCTCTGCTCTAAACTAGAAGGCTGGATCAACTATTACGGTAAGTTCAGAAAGAGGAACTTGTTCCGGGTTTTTAATAGGCTAACTTTTCGGTTAAAGCAATGGGTGCATGACAAATATAAGATGACAAGCAAGTATGAAATCAGAAAATGGCTGATTAATTACCAACGCCTACATCCCAACTTGTTTGCACATTGGCGATTTGGCTTTAAACAATGATTGGAATGACAAGAGCCGTATGAACCGAGAGGTTCACGTACGGTTCTGTGAGAGGCTTAGGCTGAAATGCCTTTGCCTACTCGACTGTATAAGAAAGTAAACGAACTGGGTTATAAAACATCAAAGCGGCGGTTCACAATAGAATTTTGGGAAGCATTAATAACCATCATCGTTAAAGAATGTGGTGGCGATCCGGCACTAATGAATAAAGCATACTTCCAGAAATTTGCTTAGCCTTAAAATTGAAGGATTGAGCTCTCTTCTAAAAACTTGTCCCCAAAATAGAACAGCATAACCGAAACAAAAAATAATCTTTCGACCACCCCTGATCTAGGATCCAGAAATCCCGATAGAATTTTTTAGAGAAGTTTTGATTGACGAACGCAACCTTTTTGAGGTTTTTTGTTCTAGGTAAGCAGAAATAATTTTTAACTTGATAAAATATGGTACAGAAGATTTCATTTTTATTTATTTTTTGTTGGATAATTTCTTTAAACTTTTCAATGGCTCAAGAAGATTGGAGCTGGGCTACACAAATGGGCGATACAACTGGCCATACGGCTATTTATGCCATGAGCCCTTACAAACAAAACGAATTTTTGATTTCTGGCGGTTTTGGAAGCCGTGATTTTAATTTTGATAATCAAAAACAACCAAATAATGGACTTGAAGATGCATTTGCTGCGATAATCGATGTAAATGGAAAACAAATTTGGGCAACCTCTTTTGGCGGAAACACTGAAGACCGTGCCACAGCGGTTGCTTCTGACAAAAATGGCAATATTTACATAGTCGGTTTTTTCAATAGCCTTACCATGACGATTGGCAACACCACGCTCGTGAATAAGGGCGAAAGCGATGGCTTCTTGGTTAAGGTCAATCAAAACAAGGTGTTTGAATGGGCGGTAGCTTTTGGTAATGGAATTACCGACGAAATAATCGGTGTAGTTACTGATAGTGAAGGCAATATTTATGTGGCAGGGCATGGTATAGACAATAATAACTTGGCTTACAATATGCATGTCACAAAATTCGATGCGTCAAAAAACATCATTTGGGAGCGCAATGCCACTACCACAGGTTGGAACAGTGTGGCCACGTCGATAGCCATCGATGATGCAGACAACATTTACTTTGCTGGCAGTTTTAGCGATACTCTTACGTTCGATGCCGACAATAAAATTCGATCGAGGCAACGTGGTGAAGAGCCCTATCTTTGGTATGATGTAAGCGGTTTTCTTGTAAAATATAGCAAAGATGGTCAATTGTTAAAGGCGATTTCGGTTGATGAATTATCAAAAGTAAACGCCATAACCTTCTCTCAAAACAATATTTTCCTTTGTGGCGAGATGGTCAACTTTGGATTTGGGTGGGGCTGGCCATTGTTGGATTCGAAAATCATTACTTCAAAACTTTCAACCGAATTAGAAACGGTTTGGATAAAATATGCTGGGGGTGAAACCCCATTGCAAAGCCTCGATATAGTCAATGGGATTTCGACGGATAATAATGGTAATGTGTACGTTACTGGTTATTTCTTTAGCGAAGAAATAAAATTTGGGAACAGCACGTTGAAGAACATCAAAAACAAGGAATACTTTTATCAAATGGCCTTTGTGCTTAAATACGGCAAAAATGGCGAAGAACTCTGGGGTAAATCGATGGGCGGAAGTCATACCGACATGGGAATGAATATTCTTGCCCTAGATAACGACCGTTTCTTAATGACAGGTAATTATGAATCGGACAACTTTAAATTGGGCACACATGTGATGCATAACAATGGGGTATTGCAAGAAACCTATGTCCATTTAAGGCCTGCTCGCTTTAGCCGCCCAACCTATTCTTTTGTGGGGTTGCACAACGAATTTGGCACAGGGAACAACATGCTAACAACTACAGAAAACATAAGGCTTTTCCCTAATCCGACAAAAGATGTATTCATCATTCGTTTCGATAAAAACCAAACAGCCGATAGGGAAATAAGCATTCAAACTACAGAAGGCAAGTTCGTTTATAAAACAACTGTTTCTTCTTCCGCACAGGAAGCGCGCATCGATGTTGGTCAGTACAATAAAGGGATATATCTTGTAAAAGTTAAAATTGGTAGCCATGTTGCTGTACAGAAGTTGGTTAAAAATTAGTCTGTCGTGTTTGATGTTTTTGCTGATTGGGGTGCCTGCAAGCCCCCAATTGCGCATCAACGAGTTTCTTTCGGTCAATTCATCGGTTGCTTATGACGCAGATTTTGGCGAGTTTGTCGATTTTATTGAACTTTATAATGGTTCGGCGAACTCGATAGATTTACTAGGGTACTCGATTACCGATACGCCAGACAATCCTACAAAATTCAAATTTCCTGAACGTGTTTTGCAACCTGGGGAATATTTATTGCTCTGGGCCGATGACATGAACAAAGTGCCCGGGGATACTGCTTTTTGCAAATACCGAATGACAATGATCGACATAAAAGAATACCACCTTAATTTCAAGCTTGACAGTGGCGGTGAATATTTAGGGCTTTTCGACAGCAAAAAGAAGTTGGTCGACGAGGTGAATTTTGGAGTGCAACAAAGCGATGTTTCTTTAGGTCGAAATCTGTTGGATGCCACATTATGGAATACCTTTTCAGAACCCACACCGAATAGTCCAAATACAGCCTTTGGATCTGCCAAGCATGTTTATGCGGCTAAATCCGCTGTTTCAGTGCAAAGTGGGTTTTACGACAATCAACAAGTTGTTTCGATCAGTTCATCTTCGCCTAATGCCGAAATTAGGTACACCATCGATGGTTCTACGCCAAACCACAAGTCAACATTATACACTGGTTCTATCGATGTAATTCGGAACATCACTATAAAATCGCGGGTTTACGAAGCTGGCAAGATGCCTGGAGCTGTTTCTACCCATTCTTATTTTATTGGCGAAAAAACGGGGATTCCCATAATTTCAGTTTCAACAAACAGTAACAATTTGTGGGATTTTAATTTTGGACTTTTCCGTAAATCGTTGAAAGAACGCGAAGTGCCCGCGACTGTTGCTATTTCGACAAAAACGGAAAACTTGGTTTTAGCAGCAACGTGGGACTTCGTTTGTTTGGCTCAACCATTTTCAACCTCCCACAAAAGCCGATTTCGGTAAGGTTCAGTGCAAAGTTTGGCGAATCGGAAGTCGATTATCAACTTTTTGACCAACGAGCGTACACTAAGTACAAGTCGTTTTTGCTCCGCAACGGAGGCAACGATTATAATTTGGCTTTCTTGCGCGACGGACTTGCTGTTTCGTTGATTAAGGGGCAGATGGATCTCGATTATCAGGATTATCAGCCTTGTGTGGTGTTTATCAATGGGGAATATCAAGGAATATATGACATTCGAGAACGTACCGATAACCAATACCTTGCCAATAACCACCATCTAAATGTAGATAACCTTGATGTGTTGGATGACAATATGGAAATTTCATCGGGAAGTGATAAAGACTACAAGGAAATTGTCGGTTTTATAAAAGGGCACAACCTTGCCGATGCCAAGAATTACGAATACCTTTCATCGAAAATAGACATCGATGAGTTTATTAATTACATAATACACAAAACATTTGTTGGCTATTGGCTATTCGACATCAACAACAAATGCTGGAGGGAAAATCAAGAGGGTGGAAAATGGCGCTGGGTAGCAAACGATATGGAACATGGCTTTGGCCAGTTGAGCGGCCACAATTATTGGGAGAACACCATTGCGAAAGCCATTAATCAAAACGGAGAACTGCCCGAATGGTCAACTCTGCTGTTTTCGAGGCTGCTTAGCAACGAAGAATTCAAAAGTGAATTTATCCAGCGGTATGCCTTGTACCTCAATACCATTTATCAGCCAAAACGAACAGTTGCTATTACCGATTCGCTAAAAGGATTGTTGACTAAGTACATGCCACGGCACATGAATAAATGGAAAACCCCCATCAATATGGCTGTTTGGGAAGGAAATGTGGAGTTTATCAGGGAGTTTCTTCGCAAAAGGCCTGAGTATGTTAGGCAGCACCTTGGTAGCCTGTTTGCAATAACCGACAGTGCTAATGTCGACCTAAAAGCAATTGGTGAAGGGAGTTTCCTAGTTAATGGGGTGAACGTTGAGGCTTCTTTTAGTGGGCAGTTTTTTCAAAATGTTCCATTGACCATTGAAGCCATGCCCGCCAAAGGTTTCCGTTTTTCAGGTTGGCAAGGCCTAAATGACAAAAGCGCCAAAATATCGGTAACCTTGATGGGCGATTCAACACTTACAGCGGTGTTCGAACCTTCAACGGCAAGTGTCATTCCGCCAATTATTGAGCACGATACCACCTTGCATGCGAGCCTATCGCCTTGGTATGCGCTTGAAAATATTAGGGTAAAACCAGGTGCGGTTCTTACCATTGAAGCGGGTTGCGAAATTCTGTTGACCGACAAGGTTTCGATTTATGTCAACGGTGGATTGCTGGTTGACGGGAAAGAAGGACTTCCTGTCCGATTTTCTCCCGATCCGTCGGCTTTGGCTCGTATCCCAAGGCACAACAAACAAGCACGTTGGGGTGTCATAGCGGCCATCGATGCCACCGACAGCATCAGCATTCAATGGGCCAACTTTGCTGGCAGTGGCTTTGGCCTCGACCGCAACAAACATTTTGCCACCATCAGTTCGTTCAACAGCAACATCAGCCTAAAGCATACAACCATTTCCGATAACATTCAACCTTTCTATTCTGAAAAAGGACATGTTTACATTGGGAATTCTTCATTCAGCATGAAAAACACCGGAGACCTCATCAACATTAAGAACTCCATTGGGGCAATTGTGGAAAATTGTGACCTGAACGGCAATTATGCTTCTGACACCGATGCCATCGACTACGACGGGATCATTGGTGGAATCATCAGAAATAACCGCATTTCTGGATTTCAAGGTAGCAATAGCGATGGCATTGACCTTGGTGAAAGTTCGCGCGATTTGGTGATCGAAGGGAATTTTATTCATGAAATCACCGACAAAGGCATATCGGTTGGACAAACTTCAACCGCCACCATCAGGCGCAATGTTATTTTTGCTTGCGATATGGGAATTGCCGTAAAAGACAGCTTGTCGGCCGTATGGATTGACCAAAATACCTTTTTTGCCAACAATTACGCTGTAGCGTGTTACGAAAAGAACAGTGGAAAAGGTGGTGGTGCTGCAACGGTTCGAAACTCCATCTTGTCAGGCTCAATAAGCGCACCTTTGCTTATCGATCCACTATCGACCATAAATGTGTTCTACTCGTTGTCCGACACAAAAGAGCTGCCCGGTACCGGGAATTTGTTGTCCGATCCCTTGTTTGTGAATCCCTTTGCAGGCAATTTTGAGCTGAGTGTGAATTCGCCATGTATAAATGCCGGTGACCCGTTTTCAGAACGCGACCCCGATAACTCACGTGCCGATATGGGCGCTTATTTCACTCGTTTTGCAGGTGCTGGCAACATGGTGTTGATCAACGAAATTAATTTCAATCCGGCTCCCAATTTTGATGCGGGCAGTTGGATTGAACTTCACAATCCTTCGGCTGGTTCGGTAAACATTGGGGGTTGGGAAATCAACTATGGCAAACAACGCTATGTGTTCAATGCCGATATGGAAATTGGGGCAGGTGAGTACTTGGTTGTTTGTGACGCTATTGACCGGTTTGCTAAATTACATCCCACGGTGAAAAATGTTGTGAGCAACTTGGGTTTCGAGCTTAATAAAGAAGCTGGTCAGGTGTATTTGATGGATGCAAACAAGCGAATGGTTTATACCCAAATGTACAACAAAAGGTTGCCATTTGTATCGATCGCCTTTGGTAAAGGAGCCAGCCTTGAGTTGGATAAAAATAGTAAGGAATCCTTTTTCTGGCGTGGAAGCTACGTGCTTGGTGGCACTCCTGGAGCGGCTAACAGTACGCCTCCAAATTACGATGGCCTGTACATCAACGAACTTATGGCGTCGAATAAAAATGGCATTGCCGATGAACAGGGTGATTACGATGATTGGTTCGAAATTTACAACCACAACGATTATCCGGTAAACATTGGTGGTTTGTATTTTAGCGACGATCTTGCTGTCCCTTCCGTGTGGCAAGCTCCCCTTAACGAGCCTCATTTTACCACGATTGGCTCAAAAGGTTTTTTGCTGATTTGGGCTGATGCCGAACCGAATGAAGGCCCATTGCACGCTGCTTTCAAACTCAGTGCCGATGGGGAAGAATTGGGCATGTTCCAAAATACTGAAAACCAATTCCAAAAAATAGATCAGGTAAGGTTTGGTGCTGCCGATGGTATTCAAAGCCTTGGTCGTTCTCCCGATGGGGGCAGCGAATGGGCGAACATGCACTTTACGCCCAAGCAGTCAAATAGGAAAACAATGGTAGACAAACGACCATTGCCCTCGATGCTTTCAGTTTCTCCAAATCCGTTCAGTCTTTCAACCACCTTCAATACGGCCAACTTGCCGAAACCGTTTAGTGTGGTGGTTATTGATCTAGATGGAAAAATTGTTTGGCAATCGGTCAAAAGTTTTGAGGAGAAAGTGTTTATGGATCGGGGATTCCTCAGATCGGGCGTTTACCTGTATAGAGTTTCAGCCAAGGGAGGTGTGCAGTACAACGGGAAGCTAGTGGTGCTGTAAACGGTCAACGATTTAGTTACGAATCCTTCTTGTTTTGATAAATTTTAAGGCTCTATGTTGATCATTGTGGGTGAAATTTTAGTTGACTTATTACTTGGAAAAAATATCTGTTAATTCAGAACCGATGGACTATGATCTATTCGAAAGCGGCAGAGCCGCAAAATAGTTATAGCAATGAAGACGATGAAGGATAGATAAGGTGCAGCGCACCGTGATCGTATAAATTTTAGGCCTCTTCTATTTCGGTGCCCTGCACCTAAAAAAAAGTTTACCTATTATGCACCCATACAAATCAACATAGAGCTCTTTTTCAATATCCGCTTTAAAATGGCAACATACCATTTATTTGAGTGGCTGTTCCCCGCTCCCGCGCGGTGTGTCCTGAAGTAACTGGACAAATTATGAATAAAGAAAGTTCATTTACATGCTGTATAAAAGATGAAGGAGTTTCCGAAAGGGGATGAACCTTCGTTGGCGGCCTACAGGGGCAGCCAACAAACCGCCTTGCGGTGCTGTGGCTAAAATCCATGGTATTGAACGGACAAGGAAAAGGCTCATTAAATGGTTCACGTACGGTTCTGTGAGAGGCTTAGGCTGAAATGCCTTTGCCTACTCGACTTTTCAATTGTGCTGCCTACTTTTAGAATTAACTTAACAGCATGCTCGTTTCATCTCCTGAGTTTTTTAGTTCAAAATATCGTTTTTTTTATTCTCTCTGCCTTTTCAATGTCGCCTAAAGGCGTTTTATCTGTCTTTTTTATTTGTCCGTGGGTCGATATTAAAAATAATTCATGAATCACTTACAATTATAATTCTCACTACATGTCAAGTTAATAAAAAGATCGTTTGAGCATGTATCTTACTTTTATGAATTATTAAGAACCCCACAAATCGACTCGGAAAGCCGATTGAAAAGGAAGCAGATTACTAGAATGTAGAAGGTTTGGTTGCCGATACTAAAACAGTTTCGACCTTAAAAGATGTTACGGTATCGTTAATGTTAACAATCAAGCCTTTTTCAAGCACATATTCATTTTTAACAATTCGTTTATATAAGTAATTTTGAGAATGCTATTTTTGCACTGAATGAAAAGTCTAAAAAAGATAGTATTCCAACTTGTTTTTTTATTCGCGGTCTTATTCTGCGTTGGACATATTATGCATTCTTTTACCAATTCTCAGTGCGAAATAATTGAACTTGCAACAGATTCAAATAATACCGAAATAAATTTTAACTCACATGTTGATTCTTTAGATGATGAACAAATGAATCAAACAACTGAGTTGATTTCTAATATTGAATACATTGGCCAGATGCCTTTTATAAACTACAACTTTCCACAATTCATTTTCTCATTTATTAATTGGCAACCCCCAAAATTTTAAAAGAGTCAAAATAGTTTTAGTATCTGATAAAAGTCTGAAAACTGAATGATCCAGAATTCAGCACAACGCTTTTTGAAAAACTAGGTTATAGTCTTACACTTAAAAATCAACAAACATTCAACTTTTATTCACACTACTGAACGTTTTGCATTCTCTTTATGAATTATTCTGAGCATGATTGGAAAACTAATCAAGTATTCAACAATATTCGTTTAACCACTGTAAATGGTTGATGTTTAAAACAAAAACCATGAAACAAATTTTTACAATTCTTTTTTTTCGCTGTATATTTGAGTATATGAAGAAACAATAATTTAATTGGAATGACTTATATTAAAGAAGAAACAAGTAATTGGCATTCGATAGAATACGGACAAGTGCTTGAAAAAATTGAAAGTTCTCAAAATGGATTAACTGCAACTGAAGCAAAAATGCGGATTTCAAAATTTGGGATGAACCAAATTATAAAGAAGAACGGCGATGGTGTACTTAAGCTGTTGTGGCGGCAAATCAACAACCCTTTAATTTGGGTGCTTTTGGGGTCAAGTACGTTGGCTACTTTGTTGGGCAAAATTACCGACGGTCTGGTGGTTCTTTCGGTTGTTGTTATAAACACCATTATTGGTTTTATTCAGGAATACAAAGCAGGAAAAGCGATTGAAGCCTTAAGCGATATGGTGCCTGAAAACACCACTGTATTGCGCGATGGCAAATACATTATGGTTTCGGTTTCAGAAATAGTGCCGGGCGATATTGTGCAATTGGCTGCCGGCGACCGTGTTCCTGCCGATATGCGCATTGTCCAACAAAAGAACTTATCGGTTGAAGAAGCCGCATTAACAGGTGAGTCGTTGCCCGCTCAGAAAACAGTTGGCGCTGTAAAATCTGACGCGGTTCTTGGTGATCGTAAATGTATGGTTTATAGTGGAACGTTGGTAACTTCGGGAACTGCAACTGCCGTGGTTGTCTCAACCGGGATGAACACCGAGCTTGGAAAGATCTCACACATGCTTGAAGATACCATCGACCTGGAAACGCCATTAACCCATAAACTTGCCGTAATTGGCAAATACCTCACCATTGGGATTATTGCCATAACCCTTGTTATTATGGTGGTTGGAACCTTACGGGCAACCGCACAGGGAATTGCATTGGGATTGGCATTGAAAGATAGTCTGGTATTTGCCATTGCTTTGGCTGTTGGGGCTATCCCCGAAGGGCTTCCTGCGGTTGTGACCATTGCTTTGGCCATAGGTGTGCAACGTATGGCCAAACGGAAGGCCATTATCCGTAAACTCCCTGCTGTGGAAACCTTGGGAAGCACTACCGTTATTTGTTCCGACAAAACCGGGACCCTTACACGAAACGAAATGACCGTGAACGAACTGTGGACTGCACAAGGTCAGGTTCAATTAACAGGTGTAGGCTACAATCCCCATGGGGTGTTTATGTTGAACGGACAACCAATTGACGAGATTCCTGCTGTAATACAAACACTTTTAAAAAATGCGGTTTTGTGCAGCGATGCCACCATTAAAGCTGAAGGGGCCAATTACAGCATTACGGGCGACCCAACCGAAGTTGCCTTAATTGTGGCTGCCGCAAAAGCCAAATTTGATACTGATAATCTGCACCTGTTGCACCCAAGGAAAGATGTGATCCCGTTCGATTCTGAATTGCAATACATGGCCGCACTGGTTGCCGATACAAGTCCGCTTATCATTATTAAGGGCGCACCCGAAGTGGTTTTGAAAAGATGTTCGGCACATTTGGGCGATTTTCCTTTTGAAACGTCGCAAATTCAGCAGCAGATCGAACAGTTGGGTAGCAAGGGCATGCGCGTGTTGGCCGTTGCCCAAAAAGATTATACGGGTGATTCGGCATTTGATTTAAAAGAAGAACATACTGTAGCTGGTTTTCAATTTGTTGGTTTAATTGGTATGATCGATCCACCGCGAACCGAAGCAATCGAAGCCATTAAAAGGTGCCACGATGCTGGTATTGTGGTTAAAATGATTACCGGCGACCACAAAGCAACGGCACGTGCCATTGGCATGGACATCGGATTATCGACACAGGGCGATGTAATTACAGGCGTTGAATTGGCCACCATGGACGATGAAACACTGACCATTGCCGTAAATAATACCAACATTTTTGCACGGGTTGCTCCAGAGCATAAACTCAGGTTAGTGAAAGCCTTGCAGAAAAACAATCAGATTGTGGCCATGACCGGCGATGGAGTAAACGATGCCCCTTCGCTCAAACAATCGAACATCGGTGTGGCCATGGGTATTACCGGCACATCTGTCTCAAAAGAGTCGGCCGACATCGTGCTTGCCGACGATAACTTTTCGAGCATTAGCGCTGCCGTTGAAGAAGGTAGAAGGGTATACGACAACTTGCTTAAATCGCTGGCATTCTTGCTCCCAACAAATTTGGGATTAGCCTTCATTCTTATTTATGGCATCATGTTCTTCCCTTTTAACCCTCTAACAAAAGAGTTGTTGTTGCCAATGCTTCCAACACAATTGTTGTGGATCAATCTGGTAGCTGCAATTGCACTGGCCATACCTTTGGCCTTCGAAGTAAAAGAGCCCAATGTAATGAACAGGCCTCCACGAAAACCAGACGAACCACTCTTCAATTGGTTTATACTATTTCGGGTTTTCTTTGTTTCTGTATTAATGACCATTGGTACAATTGTTCTTTTTAAATGGGAATATAACAGTGCCTTAGCCAATGGCATTTCTTCAATTGAAGCGCTACCGAAAGCCCAAACAATTGCGGTAACCTTTGTTATTATGTTTCAAATATTTTACATGATCAATTGCCGTTCCCTCAAAGACTCGGTTTTCAAGATCGGGTTCTTTAGCAATGGGACTGTTTTTATTGGGATTGCTTCAATTTTAGCCTTACAAGCCCTGTTCATCTATACGCCTTTTTTACAGCAGGTATTTGGAACAACAGCACTTGGTGTAAACGATATTTTATTGGCGGTTGGAGCTGGGTTCTTGATTTTCCCAGTTATTTTGATAGAAAAGCTAATTCATTCCTATATAACCACAAAGTAGAACTTTAACAACAGATTTTTATAAATAAACATTAAAAAGTATAATATGAATTGTCCAAATTGTAATGTAACGTTAGTCATGTCAGACAGACAAGGCGTTGAAATTGATTATTGTCCGCAATGCCGTGGTGTGTGGCTCGATCGTGGAGAACTGGATAAGATTATTGAACGATCAACAACAGTTGAGAATCAATATCGATCACCAAATAATAATAATCCATTTGATTATGATGACGATGATCATCGTCGGCATGATCATGGATATAATCAACCATACAGGAAGAAAAGCTGGTTAAACGATCTGTTCGATTAAGAAATTAAAATGGGCAGATTGATATATCTGCCCATTATTTAAAAAAATGTTACTTCACCATTTTCAATATTATATAAACCACCTACTAAAATAATTTTACCCTCTTTTTCCAAATCGACGAGGATACTGCTTTGTTTTCGGATTTGACCAATTGTCAAATTTACATTGATGGCACTTACATTATTTACAAAGGTTAGATTCTGGCCATTTCTGTCAGTTTTAGTTGTAGTTTCCTGATTAATTGCTGGGGTAATTTTATTGAGTAATCCGGTTAAGTGACCTGTTTTTAAATTGTTACAAGCACTTATTACTGCCCCGCATTGCGTATGTCCCAGAACAACAATTATTTTTGAATTCACAATTCCACAAGCGTATTCCATACTTCCTAATATGTCATCATTCAGGATTGTCCCGGCAATTCTGATGCTAAAAATATCTCCCAATCCCTGATCAAATATCAATTCAGCCGATGTTCTCGAGTCGATACAACTTAATACTGTGGCAAAAGGAAACTGTCCGTCAGATGTTTGGTTGACTTGTTTTAACAAATTCCGATTTACCTTTAAATTGGTTGTAAACCTCTTATTTCCTTCTTTTAAAAAATCGAGAGCCTGTTTTGGGGTTAGCTTTTCCAAACTTTCTTTTGTATGTGCCCACATTAAAATAGTTGTTTTATTGATATTTATATGCTGCCTTCTTAATCCTGTCCATAATTGCTAAACCCAAACCAAGCTCCGGGACCGGTTCAATAAATATTTGTTTTATGCTTTCATCATCTTCCATGGCATGTAAAGCCGAGAACAAGTTTGCTGCAATTTCAAGATGATTGAAGGTCTGTGAGGTATAGATAATTTTAGACTCCGTTAGAATTAAATCTTTCTTTCCATGTACAATAAGCCCAGACGATTCGGGCAAGTACATTACTTGCTTATCGAATATATATAAAGGCTTGACTGGTGAATAATGGCTTTTCAGTAAACCCGGTGCTATTAATTTATCAGGCTTTTCTGCATTGAAAACAAAAGTATTAGGCAAGGCATTCTCAATATCAGCAATTGTGATTACCCCTGGCCGCAGCAATGTGCATACATTTCCTTCAATTGATACAATGGTCGATTCGATTCCTACAGAAGTGTTTCCTCCATCTAAAATATAATCAACATTCGGGAGCTGTTTCCTGACATGTTCGGCGCTTACGGGGCTTAAATTCCCGAATTTATTGGCGCTGGGTGCTGCTATCGGGCAATTTGCTGCCCTGATAAGTTTTAGTGCAATATCATTGTCAGGCATTCGAATGCCTACCGTATTCAAGCCTGAAGTAACGATATCGGGGACTAATGTGCTTTTAGGCAAAACAATTGTAAGTGGTCCCGGCCAAAACTTTTGGGCTAACCGGATAACATTCCTGTCAGCATTTATGGTCAATGTGCTCAAGTCGTCAATTGAAGCAATGTGAACAATCAGAGGGTCAAAAGATGGACGCTCTTTTAGTTCAAAAATTTTAGCAACAGCTATTGGATTAAGTGCATTTGCACCTAATCCATAAACTGTTTCTGTGGGAAAAGCTACCAAACCACCACTTCTGATGATTTGGGCTGCTTTTTCTATCTGGTTTTCATTCATTGATCGCTCATTAAATTCTGGTCAGCCTCTTCCAATTCATTTCGCTTTTTCTCTTGAAAAGCTGCAATTTTAAGCCGAATATCTGGGTTTGATAAGCCAAGAATTTTAGCTGCTGCAAGTGCTGCATTTTCAGGACTAAGAATGGTTAAAGGTGCCACACCCGATGGCATACGAATGCTGGAAAATAGGTCTGCTCCTCCAAATTTGTCGCTATAAGGTGGGCAAGCAATTACCGGACAGTGAGTTTGTGCATCGGTAAAACCACTTAAAGCATTGCTCATTCCGGCAATCGTAATAAATACTACATTCTCCTTTTCGTATTCTTTGATCAGGTTATAGCATTTTAACGGAACTTTATGTGCCGATGCAATCCTTGAAATGCTTTCTATTTCAAAACTTTCAAGAACTTTACTTATCTGATTGGCCCATTCAAGATCGGCTTTTGAACCCATTATTATTACAACTTTACTCATTGTCATTGGTTGTTAAAAATGAATACTGATAATCCATTGGGATTATGGCTAAATAATCTTCAACACTTGCCCCTGCCAAGCAAGCCTCAATTATTCTACGACCGGTTGCCGATAATTCAGGTGTTAAATACTTTGGTAATTCTGCTTTAAAGAAATCGTACAGTATTTCTGCACCTGCATCATAACCCGAGGTTTCTACTTCAACTTGTTTATGAACCTGAAGAAATCGGGAAGGAATTTTTGCCCCTTCAATGGTAAGATAGTTGAGCTCAAAGCCAAGTAGCGGGCAACGGGCATATTGATATTGGTCGCTTCTAAGTTTTGCATTTCCCCTTCGGGTAAGGTATTCGCGCATGAGTAACTGTGGTTTGAAGCCAACTTTCCAGGCACCAATATGCTGATTAGGCGTAAGGGTGTATCTCATTCTTGGTGTTTGAATGATTTGTTCGAGCAACAAATTGGCATGTGTAACCATTTTGCCTGTGGCAAAAGGCCAATAGGAACCAACTCCTTCGCTTCCCATTCCACCACCATCAACTATACTAGGGTTGGCGTGTCCACGCGGCGAAACAAGTCTCCATAACCAAGCCAGTGCCGGCGGTAAAATATGGAATAAACCAACAATCCCGTAGGTCGGGTTTTCTTTTGTGCAAGGTGGGGTTCGCACGCCAAAACTCCGGATGTCAACAGTAACAGGTTTGTTGACCACATTGGGGACGATATTTCTGGGTACAATTACTCTGGGATTCGGACAGCTTTTTCCAGGACTATCTTCGGTATGATCCCAAATCAGAGCAGTGCAATCAGGATTGG
>Ga0209373_10002504_pt1 | contig 18327 bp, 16 predicted proteins | sample Higcelweek5metaG_FD_187173 | JGI IMG/M metagenome (GOLD analysis project Ga0209373, IMG submission 187173) | Freshwater pond sediment microbial communities from the University of Edinburgh, under environmental carbon perturbations - High... | ecosystem: Environmental > Aquatic > Freshwater >... | reverse complement strand
TGAAAATTGTAGAAAAAGTTCATCAACGTTAATATATAGAGCAGTGTACGATCGATTTCTGAAATATATCAAAGATGAGAATCTTTTCAGCCGCACCGATAAATTGTTGATTGGTGTTAGTGGCGGAGTCGATTCAGTTGTATTGGCCACATTGGCCGATAGGTTGGGAAATGAATTTGCTCTGGCACATTGCAACTTCAATCTAAGGGGTGAAGAATCTGATGGCGACGAACAAAGTGTTCGAAATTTGGCTGAACAACTCGGCGTTAAATTTTTCAATACGTCGTTTGCTACCCGCGATATTGCTGAAGAGCGGGGCGTTTCAATTGAAATGGCAGCCCGCGATTTACGTTACAACTGGTTCGAAGAAATCCGTTTTAAAAACGGTTTTCAATGGATTGTTGTTGGCCATCACCTCGACGATGTACTTGAAACGTTCATTTTAAATCTTAGCCGTGGAACTGGAATTCGGGGTTTGTCGGGAATTAAACCGAAAGCGGGGAAGATTGTGAGGCCACTTCTATTTGCCCTCAGAAGCGAAATTGAAACTTTTGCCAGTGAAAACGATCTCGAATTCAGATACGATTCAAGCAACGGCGACATTGGAATTAAACGCAACCTGGTGCGACACCGTATTATGCCGCTTCTCGAAGAGCTTAACCCACGGTTCAAACAAAATTTTGAACGCACAATTGGTTATTTGAATGAAACCGAGAAAGTTTTTCTGCAAAAGATTGACGATGTGCGAAAGTTGGTGGTCAAAGAAGAAGATGATTTGGTGAAGATTTCCAAAACGGAACTGCTGAAACTCGAACCACTTTCGATTTATCTGTTCGAATTGCTTCGGGCTTATCGGTTTTCTTCCGATGTTGTAGATGAAATTTGTTTTTCCATCGATGGAATTTCGGGAACCCAGTTCTTCTCCGATTCACATCGGTTGATCATTGATCGGGATGAGCTGATAGTGACCTGTATCAATCCCGTTTCATCGGAATTATTTTACATCGAAACAGATACAAATGACATTGAAATTCCTCTTCGCCTGAAGATTTCAACAGAAGAAGTTTCTGGTAAATACATTTTTCCGAAGGATGAAACCATTGCAGTACTCGATTTCGATAAACTTAGTTTTCCTCTGGTGTTGCGCAAATGGCAGCAAGGAGAGTACTTCAGACCACTTGGGATGCAGGGTTTTAAAAAGCTGAGCGACTTCTTTATCGACGAAAAATATTCGATCCCCGAAAAAGAAAATGCGTGGATTTTGGCTTCCGACAACAAAGTGGTTTGGATTGTAGGAAAACGGATCGACGACCGTTTTAAAATAACTTCTGCCACAAAACAACTACTGAAACTAGAGATTATTTCATGATCAAAAAAGAGCGATTCGAAAAGGTAATTGCTTGGTTTCAGGAGAATATGCCAATTGCAGAAACCGAACTTCATTATTCAACGCCTTACGAACTTTTGGTGGCTGTGATTCTTTCGGCGCAGTGTACCGATAAACGTGTGAACCAAATAACCCCGGCACTTTTGCAGAAATATCCTACTGCTGAGTTAATGGCCGAAGCTGGTTCCGACGATGTATTTGAATACATTCGGAGTTGTTCATATCCCAATAATAAAGCGAAACACCTTGTAGGCATGGCACGAATGCTCACCAATCAGTTTGGCGGTGTTGTTCCTTCCGATGTTGATGAGTTGCAGAAACTTCCCGGGGTTGGGCGTAAAACGGCAAATGTTATAGCTTCGGTGGTTTTCGATTTGCCTGCAATGGCGGTCGATACCCATGTTTTTCGAGTTGCTGCACGGATTGGATTATCTGTTAATGCTAAAAATCCGCGTCAAACCGAAGATCAACTGATGAAATATATTCCTGCAGAGTTGGTTCCAAAAGCACACCACTGGCTAATTCTTCATGGACGTTACGTGTGTAAAGCACGAAAGCCCGAATGCGATAAGTGCGGGCTAACTTCTTATTGCAATTTCTTTGAGACTATCGGTCAAAGCCAAAAACAATAAACAGCATCGATTTTAGATGTTAATTGCAGGCTCGATGCACTTGGATGATATGCGTGAGAAATTTTTAAAATAGTGAAGTAAAGAGCTATCTATCTTTGAATGTTTGATTTTTGTTAATTCAAAAAATTAATGAAGCAAACTGCTTTACGATACCTTTGTATTTTCAAATAACTTCTTACTTTTGCTACCATAAATGATAACAAATTAAAAAAAACAAGTTATGGCTTACCGTATTTCTGACGAATGCATCGCATGTGGTACTTGTATCGATGAATGTCCAGTTGAAGCAATTTCTGAAGGCGATATTTATAAAATCGATCCAGAATTATGTACTGATTGCGGATCATGTGCTGAAGTTTGTCCAGTTGAAGCAATTTCACCTGAATAATACCTTTTTACAGCGTAATATCACCGACAAAAACATTGGATTTTATCCTGTACAAGGGTGTCCACACTACGGGACATCCTTTTTTTGTGCCCAAAAAAGGGGGTGTGTTTTGTTGATAGAAATAACTTGTTTTTAAGGTTGCTTCAGAGTTTAGCTTCCAAATCGATACCCGATACCCGATTCAGTAAGTAGTAATCTGGGCTTGGCAGGGTCTTCTTCAATTTTTTTGCGCAATTGGGCTACAAAAACCCTCAGATATTGGGTCTGATCTTGGTAGCCCATGCCCCAGATTTCTTTTAAAATAAATTGATGAGTAAGCACCCGCCCCTGGTTCTTCGCCAATAGCGACAGCAACGAAAACTCGGTTGAGGTAAGTTTTACAAGTTCATTGTTTTTATGCACTAGATGTTTCGATAGGTCGATGGTAAGCGTTCCAAATTCAAGCAATGGACTATCGGGCCGATTTTGGTTTTGACGGATTGCTACCCGTATTCTGGCCAGCAGTTCGCCCGTGCGGAAGGGTTTGGTCAGGTAATCGTTTGCCCCATTGTCAAGTGCTTTCACAATATCCTCTTCCGAACTGCGCACCGACAGGATGATTACGGGTTTTTGATACCACTCGCGAAGACGTTTAAGCACTGAAAACCCATCGGTGTCGGGCAACCCCAAATCAAGCACAATCAACGCTGGTTGTATGGATGCTGCCAAAGCCAGCCCCTCTTTGCCGGTACTGGCTTCCGAAATTTTATAACCATTTGCAGAAAGTGTGATTTCTAGCAAGCGGCGAATTTGTACTTCGTCGTCAATGATCAATATTGTATCTGTGTACGGCATCTATTCATCAGTTTTTTTCTCAGCACTAATATCCGAAATTTTAACTGGAATTTTGATAGTGAAAATTGCACCTCCATTTTGTCGGTTTTCTGCGATCACCGTTCCTTTTTGGGCTTCGGTAAACCCTTTCACAATCGACAATCCAAGTCCAGTTCCACCAGCTACAGCATCTTTTCCCCTGTAAAATTTGTCGAAAACCATCTTTAGTTCCTGTTCAGGGAAACCAACTCCTCGATCCATCACTTGAATTGTGAAAACCCCATTGTCGTAAAAGAATTTCAAGCGGATGCTGCTCTTTAGGGGTGCATGTTGAGTCGCATTCAGCAAGAGGTTGTGTATGATCTGCTCGGTCAGGCCAAAATCGATGAGAATTAGAGGTGTGTTGTGCGGAACAATTACCATATAGTTGAACGACTGCAACTCATGCCTTAACGATTCCGACACACTGTTGGCCAAATCGTGCACATCGCACCAGTCGGGGCGGGGTGTTATTCGTCCTGATTCGAGGCGCGACATATTCAGCAGGTTTTCGATCAACCGGTTTAGCCTTACCGAAGCGGTGTTGATCTCTGAATATAATTTTGACCGAACCTCTTCAGGGTAACTTTGCGATAAAAGGGTATCCGAAGCTCCCATGATGGTGGCCACGGGAATGCGCAATTCGTGCGATATGGAGTTGAAAAGGGTTTTGTATAGCTTGTCCGATTCGTTCAGGATATAAGCTTTTCGTGCGGTATTCCTCAGAAATTCACGTTCGTATTTCCCGGAAATTTGCGACAGCGAAGCTTCCCAAAATTCGTCTTCGCCCTGCGTGAACAGTTGAGTGTGCCTTACGGCAATCACCCCCATATTTTCTTTGTGCCCGGTCAATGGGTAAAAAGTATAGTCGGTCGATGGTAAGGTATTGGTATGGCTCCCAGCTTTGGCCGAATGACGGAAAACCCAGGCGGCAATGCTCAATTCGTTTTCTGAAAGTTGGATTGAAGTCTCGTGCCGGGGTTGGTTCTCGAGTTGGTCCAATTCATCTTTAAGGAGTATGGCGCATTCAAGATGGAAGTTCTTATCGATATACTTTTCTGCTGTTTTTATTACTTCATCAATTCCGGTCGCCAAGTTCAGATCGCGGGTAAGCTGATAAAGGGCATGGGTACGTTCTTCACGAACACGGATTTTCTTCTCCTGATTACGTACCCTCGACGTAAGAATTCCATTCAGCAAGGCAATAATGAAGAACATGATCAGCATTAATACATCAACGGGTTGCTCAATGTGCAGGGTGAACGATGGCGGGATAAAGAAGAAGTCCCAGATGAGCGCACTAAGGGTTGCAGCCAGCAAAATAGGACCAGTTCCATAGAAAATGGCAAGTATCGAAACCAGAAAAAGCAACCCGAATGAAACAACCTGATACCCGATGTAATCTTTGAAGAGGAAACAGGCAGCTGAGGCCAGGAAAACGATCAGCGAAATAACCATATATTGCTGAAGGTTCGATGTGAACGAAGGTATCCTGAATTTTTCTTTGAAACGGTCTTTGGCCTGATTGTCGGCGCCAAGAATGTACACGTCGATGTTGCCACTGTACTGGATCAGCCGGTTCACAAAATTCCCGAGTTTGAACATCGAAAACAGGTTGCGCACCCTGGGTTTTCCCACGATGATGTGGGTCACATTCTCTTTCTGAGCAAAACCAACAATGGCCTTAACAATGTCGTAGTTGGTGATAATGCGGAATTTTATTCCCAGTTGCTTTGCCAGGTTGATGTTCTTGTCGAGCTGATCCCGCTCTTTGTTTGTAAGTTGGTGCGATGTTTCGACATATAACGCCTGTATATTCGCCCCCATTGAATAGGAAAGGTTCTTTGCCCAGCGCAACAACCTTGTCGAATGGGGGGTATAATCCATCGCGACCAACAGGTGCATCCCCGACTTCCACGGACCACGGATCCGTTTGTGTTGCATATAGTCGTGAAGCTGCTTGTCTACACGGTCGGCAACAAGGCGCAGCGCCATTTCGCGCAGTGCGGTGATATTCCCTTTGCGAAAGAAGTTTTCAACTGCTTCTCGCGAGCGCTCGGGCGTATATACTTTGCCTTCTGAAAGTCGCTGAAGAAGCTCCTCCGAAGTGAGGTCTATCAGCTCTACTTCGTCGGCATTTTCAAATATTTCGTCGGGAAGGGTTTCGCGCACAACAATACCTGTAATTTGCGCAACAGTTTCAGAGCGGCTTTCGAGGTGCTGTACATTGAGGGTAGTGTAAACATTAATGCCGTTTTCGAGGATCTCAATCACATCCTGAAACCGCTTGGAGTGGCGGCTACCCGGCGCATTGGTGTGTGCAAGTTCATCGACAAGAACAATTTGGGGCTTGCGGGCAATGATGCCATCAAGGTCCATTTCCTGCACCTTCGATGTTTTGTATTCATAATGAAGACGGGGAACAATCTCAAAACCTTCGACAAGGGCCATGGTCTCTTTGCGGTTATGCGTTTCGATGTACCCGATAACAATGTCGCTACCCTTTAGCTTTTCGGACTGGGCAGTTTGTAGCATGGTGTAGGTTTTCCCCACACCTGCACACATGCCGAAAAATATTTTCAGTTTACCCCGTTTGCTCTTCTCCTCTTCATCTTTGAGAGAAGCCAGCAGTTCATCAGGATCCGGACGATCTTCTTCAAACACATTCATAATTTTTAGTTTACCACATAGGCACATAGTTCACAATAGAATTAGGTGGTTGAAAACAAAGATCGTTAATCTTCTGGGGCAAAAAAACTATGTGTCATATGTGACTATGTGGTGATATTAGTTAATTCTATCGACTTCTAAATTTAGCAACAATACATTAATCCTCTCTTCTCCAAGGAATAAAAACTGTGGCTTCTCTGTTCGTTCGCCAACAAGTTTTTGTAACTGCTGTTTTTGATCGGTAGTAAAACCACGGGCTTGGGCTATTCGCTCCACTTGGAGCAAGGCTGCTTTGGGCGAAATGTGCGGGTCGAGACCGCTCGACGAAGCAAATAGCATCTCCGAAGGGACTTCAGTCAGGCTGTCGAGCTGGTTAAAGCTGATGAAATGCTGTTTCCGTTCTTCAACCAGATTTTTCAGCTTGTCGTTGGTCAAGCCATAATTCGATCCTCCCGATGGCAGCGGATTATATGACGTTGCCGAAGGTCGGCCCATAAAGTAGATGGTGCTGTCGAATTGTTGACCTATCAGCTCGCTCCCGATGGTCTTCCCCTCTTCAATAATGAGGCTCCCGTTGGCTTTGTGCGGAAAAGCTACATTGGTAATTCCAGTAATTACCATAGGGTAAACAACTCCTGTTAGTATGGAGAAAATCAGGAATATTTTCAGTGATATAATTATTGTCTTCATTGTAATGATTTTTTTACCATATAGGCACATAGTTCACAATAGAGAAATCAATTTTTTTTTAACTATGTGTTCTATGTGCCTATGTGGTGATTTATTTATTTTTTCATTTTTTCAGAATAATTCAGCATCTCGGTGATCGAATTCACAACAAAATCAAGTTCGTTTATCTTCCCTGCCGAGAGCAGGATGAGTTCTTTATCTGCTTCTTTGTCCAGTTTTTCAAAGCTTTTACACTCGTTATTCTTGCGGGCAATCAGCTTTTCTTTTAAATCGATGATCAGGTGTTCCATTGTTTTTGTTTTAAAGGTTGATGAGCAGGTCGATAAGTTTGATCCCGATGAACGGGGCAACAATTCCGCCCAATCCGTAGATAAACAGGTTACGGGTTAACGCCACACTGGCCGAAACCGGACGGTAACGAACACCTTTCAATGCCAACGGTATCAGCATCACTATGATGAGCGCATTGAAAATGATTGCACTTAAGATGGCGCTTTGCGGTGAACCAAGGTGCATAATATTCAATGCTGAAAGAGGTCCAATGCCATTGCTACCTGCATAAAGCGATACCGCAATGGCAGGGATTATGGCAAAATATTTCGCTACGTCGTTGGCAATGCTGAAGGTGGTAAGTGCCCCGCGGGTCATCAGCAATTGCTTGCCTACTTCCACTACTTCAATCAGTTTTGTCGGGTTGCTGTCGAGGTCGACCATGTTACCGGCTTCGCGGGCAGCTTGAGTTCCCGAGTTCATGGCAATACCAATATCTGCCTGAGCAAGAGCAGGCGCATCGTTGGTGCCGTCGCCAATCATTCCCACCAAATGACCGTTGGCTTGTTCTTCGCGAATACGTTGCAACTTATCTTCGGGCTTTGCTTCAGCCATAAAGTCATCGACACCCGCTTCGGCTGCAATAGCGGCTGCGGTAAGGGCATTGTCGCCGGTGATCATCACGGTTTTAATCCCCATCTTCCGAAGCTCGGCAAACCGTTGTTTGATACCACCCTTCACAATGTCTTTCAAGTGGATTACCCCTAGTACTTTATCATCTTCGGCTACCACAAGAGGTGTTGCTCCCTGCCTTGCTAATTCGGAAACAACGTCTTTTACCTTCTGTGGAAAGAAACCATTATTGTTGTGGATAAACGAACGTATGGCTTCTGAAGATCCTTTTCTTATCTGATGAACCTTACCGTCATTTGACCGAAGATCAACGCCGCTCATTCGCGACTGCGCCGTGAACGGAATAAATGTGGCGTGAAGGTTGGTAATATCCCTTCCTCTTATATTGAATTTTTCTTTGGCAAGTACCACAATAGAACGGCCTTCGGGTGTTTCGTCCGAGAGCGATGAAAGCTGCGCTGCATCGGCAAGTTCTTCAACGGTAACCCCATCGGCAGGAACGAAGTTGGTAGCCATACGGTTTCCCAGTGTGATTGTTCCTGTTTTGTCGAGCAAAAGTACATCTACATCGCCAGCAGCTTCAATGGCGCGTCCGCTGGTGGCAATCACATTGCGCTGCAACAAACGATCCATTCCGCTAATCCCGATGGCGCTCAGCAATCCACCGATTGTTGTTGGAATGAGGCAAACCAATAGGGCGATCAATACGGGAAGTGTAAGGTTTTGTGATTGTGGTAATCCTGAAGCCGAAAGGCTGTAACCGAAGAATGCTGGAAGTGTTACCACTGCCAACAGGAAGATGATCGACAAGCCAGAAAGAAGTATGGAAAGTGCTATTTCGTTAGGGGTCTTCTGGCGTTTGGCACCTTCAACCAACGCAATCATACGATCAATAAAGGTGTTGCCGGGTTCGGAAGTAATTTGGATCAATATCCGATCGCTGATCACCTTTGTACCACCAGTTACCGCTGAACGGTCGCCGCCACTTTCACGGATTACCGGGGCCGATTCGCCCGTAATGGCCGATTCGTCGACACTGGCAATGCCTTCGATTACCTCGCCGTCGGAAGGGATAACATCACCCGCTTCACATATCACGATGTCGCCCTTCTTCAGTTCGGTAGCTAATACTGCGGCTTCATGTTTTCCAACAAGCTTGCGTGCTTTGGTTTGTGTGCGGTTCTTCCTAAGGCTTTCGGCTTGCGCTTTGCCACGCCCTTCGGCTATAGCCTCTGAAAAGTTGGCAAACAGCACGGTGAACCAAAGCCATATAGCTATTTGAAGGTTGAACGAAGAGAAGTTTCCCTGCAAACTACCTGAAATCACAATTACCGTTGTAAGAACTGCCCCTAATCCTACGATGAAGATGACGGGGTTTTTGATCAATGCCACAGGGTTTAGTTTAATCACGCTGTCTTTGGCTGCCTGCAACAACAATGCTTTATTGAACAGGCTTATATTTTGTTTTGTATTCATAGTTGTCATTTTTAAACCACATAGTCACATAGGACACATAGTTTTTCTAGAATGAAGATTAACGATTTACTATTACCGATCGATGATTTGTAGTGAATCAAGTATCTAAACATCTTGTATTCGATTATCATTTTTCTATGTGAACTATGTGCCTATGTGGTTCATCATTAAATGTTCAACGATAGGCCCCAGCGACAATGCGGGGAAGAATGTTAATCCGCCAACAATCAGGATTACCGAAATCAGTAACCCGATAAAGAGCCAATTGTCGGTGCGGAAAGTTCCTGATGAAAGGGGTGTTATTTTCTTTTGGGCCATGCTCCCTGCAATGGCAAGCACGGGGACGATTACCCCAAACCTGCCAATCAACATCCCAATTCCCAAGGTGAGGTTATAGAAAACGGTGTTGGCATTCAACCCTGCAAAGGCGCTTCCGTTGTTCCCGGCGGCAGAACTGAAGGCATACAGTATTTCAGAAAAACCATGGGGGCCTGAATTGTTAAGGCTCGAAAGCCCGGCTTGGCTCACCGATGCCCATGCCGAAAAAACAAGGATTACAAAACTTGGGGCCAGTATGGCGATAATGGCCATCTTTACTTCAAAGGCTTCGATCTTTTTCCCCATGTATTCAGGTGAACGTCCAACCATTAACCCGGCAATGAAAACCGTAAGGATGATGAAGATGACCATACCATACAATCCAGCGCCGACGCCTCCAAAAATCACTTCGCCCAGCATGATGTTGATCATGGCGATCATCCCGCTTAAAGGCGACAGGCTGTCGTGCATGGCAATGACCGATCCATTCGATGCCGCCGTTGTCGATGTTGACCAAATTACACTGTTGGTGATTCCAAAGCGGGTTTCTTTGCCTTCCATTAGCGATAGATTTCCAAAGACCGGGTTCGATGCGTATTCGGCATAAAGCGAAACGCCCAATCCGACAAGCAATAAAATCATCATGGCCGTGAAGATTGTCCAGCCCTGCCGGTTCGATCCAACCAATCTTCCATAGGTGAACGTTAACGATGCCGGGATGAGCAGTATGGCAAGCATTTCAAGCAGGTTACTGAATGGCGTTGGGTTCTCGAACGGATGAGCACTGTTGGCATTAAAGAATCCGCCTCCGTTGGTGCCCAGTTGTTTTATGGCAATCTGTGAAGCTGCCGGACCCGAAGGTATTACCTGTTCGGCTCCCTGTAAGGTTTGGATGGTTTCGTAACTATTGAAGTTTTGCACCACACCCTGGCCAACCAGCACAATTGCCAGCAAGATAGAAAGTGGCAAAAGCACATATAAGATTGATCGGGTTAGATCTACCCAAAAGTTCCCAAGTTTATCGGTTGTTTTGCGCGAAATCCCTTTGATAAGAGCCATTAGTACGGCGATTCCGGTTGCCGCGCTTACAAAGTTTTGAACAGTGAGTCCTATCATCTGCACAAAATAGCTGAGGGTGGTTTCGCCTGCATAGCCCTGCCAGTTGGTGTTGGTCATAAAGCTAACGGCAGTATTAAACGCCGAATGCCACGAAACATTGGATAATTGGGCGGGGTTCAACGGCAAAATTGCCTGTGTAAGTTGGATGAGGAAAACGAACAGAAACCCAATCAGGTTGAACATCAATAACCCGAAGGTGTACGATTTCCAGTTGGTCTCTTCATTCGGATCGACCTTGATGAACCGGTAAGTGAGCCTTTCCATCCAACCAAAAACAGGAAGCATAAAATGCTTGTTTCCTGTAAATACATTGGCCATGTATTTTCCCAATATTGGGGTTAACCCAATCAGCAAGGAAAAGAAAATCAAGATTTGTATGATTTCGAGTATTGTCATGGCTTAAAAATTTTCAGGTTTAATAAGTGAATAGAGCAAATATCCGAGGATAAGCAGGGCAATAAGTGCCCCGATGAAATACCCGGTGGGTGTACCCATAGCAGCCGGAGCAGTAGCATTCAGTAAAATTGTTGCATTCATTGTATCTCGTTTTAATACGATACAAAGTTGCACCGGAAGTTATAAGGGTTTCGTAAAAAATCTATCGAGAGATGTAAAGATTTCATAAGTAAAGTATTCGGTCGGATTTTAAGATGATTATTCTATTGTAGTTTATTTCATGTTTGTAGCGTCTTGACTACGTATTCCCTGTAAAATTTAACCCGATTCTAATATTGGCAATAAAAAACCGACTGATTTGCTGAACCTCTTTGATCGCATTCATCATTTTGTATTTTTGTGAGGCAATGGGCAACGGTTTCAAGAATAATTTCCGGCGAAAGGCAATCAAAAAAGCAATTCATAACAATCGGAGGGTGGTAATTTTTCCTGATTTAGCTTCGGTAAAGTCAATTGGGATTGTTATTTCAGAATCATTTTCGACCGAATTTATTGCAAAAGCTTTTGGCCCCAGAGCAAATGTTCATGTGTTGGAATTTGTAGCAAGAAAACGTCAAAAGGACGAAGTTAGTAGTTCGGTTTTTCTTAACGATATGGATTTTTGGGGGCTTCCGGCACCTGCTAAAATATCAGGGTTTATTGAACGTCCATTCGATTTGCTAATCAACTTTTCAACCGAAAATGTCGATGCCATTGAATATATTTGTGCAAAATCGATGGCCAAATTTAAGATTGCATCAAAAACCGATAGTAACATTTACGATTTAGTAATTTTTGGAACTACTGATCGATTATCTTTGATCGAAGAAATAAAAAAGACGCTTAAAAACTTTAATACGAATAGTTAATATGGAAAACATTTTTAAAGGTACTGGGCCTGCAGTTATTACGCCGTTTAAAAATGACGACCTAACAGTCGATTTTGAGGCTTTGGAAAGGTTGTTGGAGTTTCAAATTGCTTCAGGAATTGATTTTATTGTGGCTTTGGGAACAACCGCCGAAACATCAACGCTTAGTCACGACGAACGTCATCAAGTTTATCAGGCAATAAAAAAGATCAATAATAAGCGTTTACCCTTGATGGTTGGTTTTGGTGGAAATAACACCGCTGAAGTGATCAACCATATTCATTCGGCCGATTTCCGCGGAATTGATGCTATACTTTCTGTTGTGCCTTACTACAGCAAACCTTCGCAGGAAGGAGTTTACCGTCACTTTATGGAATTGGCGAAAGTTAGTCCGGTGCCAATCATGTTGTACAATGTCCCATCTCGTTGTGGAGTGAACATGACAGCCGAAACAACTCTCCGTTTGGCAAAAGATTCTTCAAAATTTATTGGTGTTAAAGAAGCTTCGGGAAATCTGGAGCAAATCAAAAAAATAATTGAAAATGCACCTTCCAATTTCGAGGTGTTAAGTGGCGACGATGCGATGATCAACAGCGTGACAATGGCCGGAGGTAAAGGTGTTATATCGGTTTTGGCCAATGCTTTACCTGCAAAAACTGTTGAATTAACAAATCTTAGCCTGAAAGGCGACGATGCAGCGAAAGACCTTCAATTACAATATCTTGAAATTATCGACTTATTGTTTGTTGAAGGAAATCCGGCTGGTGTTAAAGCGATTCTTCATCAAAAAGGTATTGTTGAGAATGTTCTGCGATTACCTCTTTGCCCGGTAAGTGATCAAACATATTTGAAGATTGAACAGGCCTTGAAAAAAATATAAGATGGCTGTCGATTTCAGTCAAATTACATCACCTTGTTTTGTTCTCGATGAGCATTTGCTTGAACGAAATCTTCAACTAATCTCATCGGTAAAAAAGCGTGCAGGTGTTGACATTATTCTTGCATTTAAAGGATTTGCCATGTGGAGTGCCTTCCCGTTGGTTAAAAAATACATTCAATCTACAACTGCAAGTTCGCTAAATGAAGCGTTGTTGGCTTTCGAAGAGTTTGGCACCCCGGCGCATACCTATGCTCCAGCTTATACCGACGCAGATTTCCCCAAAATTTTAGCGTGTTCTAGTCACATAACGTTTAACTCACTTTCGCAATTCGACCGTTTTTTCCCGTTTGTAAAAGCTTCGGGGAGAAAAGTGTCGCTGGGGTTGAGGGTAAATCCAGAGTTTTCTGAAGTAACAACAGAACTTTACAATCCTTGTGCTCCGGGGTCGCGTTTAGGTGTAGTAGCCGATGATTTGCCCGATCGACTTCCCGATGGGATTGAAGGGCTTCATTTTCATGCCCTTTGTGAGTCTAAGTCGTACGATCTGGAGAAAACATTGGCCGCTTTTGAAGAACGTTTCGGCAGATATTTTGATCAGATTAAATGGGTTAACATGGGTGGTGGTCACCTGATGACCCACAAAGATTACAATGTTGACCACTTGATTGAGCTGCTCACTAATTTTAGAAAACGTACCGGACTAGAAGTGATTTTGGAACCTGGAAGTGCTTTTGCCTGGGAAACAGGATACTTACTTTCTACAATCGTTGATATTGTTGAGAACCGTGGAATCAAAACTGCTTTACTTGATGTTTCGTTTGCAGCCCACATGCCCGATTGCCTCGAAATGCCCTACAAGCCCCGCATTATGGGCAGTTGTTTCGAACCTGTTGAGGGGAAGCCTACTTACAGAATGGGTGGAAGTTCATGTCTCTCGGGTGACTATGTTGGGTTTTGGTCATTTGACAACGAACTTCAAATAGGCGACAAAATTGTTTTCGAAGATATGATTCATTATACCATGGTAAAAACTACTTTTTTCAATGGGGTAGGGCATCCTTCAATTGGTATTTGGAACGATGAAACCGGTTTTAGGTTGGTTCGTGAGTTTGGGTATACCGATTTTAAACAGAAACTTTCGTAGCTCACAATTATACAAAAAAGAAACTCCGGCTTCTGGAGCCGGAGTGTGTCAGAATTTTCCGAAGTATGGAAAATCTATAATAAACTAAACCCCTCTACAATTTTGGATGAGCAATGTAGCTCAGTTGTTTGTTCGCATCAATTGTGATATTCATCTCCTGATTATTGCTGATAATTCCAGCCAATAAATCTTCACCTAAAACCATTTCTTTGTTTGTCGATTTGTCTACGAAAGTAAATCCACATTTTTGCTTGTTAACCTTAATCATCAACCCATTGTTTGATGTAGTGGTAATTTGCATCAGTTCGTCAAGCTCTTCAACATAAATTGATCCGTTCAATTCACTATGTTTTGCAATTTGCGATGGTGAAATAAGTTTGCAGAATTCGTCTGCTCCAAAGTATGTAATGCCAATCGATTGGTTGTCAAAAGCAGTAAAAAGTACCTTAACACCTTTTGATGTTTCAACAAGAATTTCTTTATCGGTTACTTGAACATATTTGCTGAATCGACCTATCGATTTTGCATTCAAATTGATTGTTGCAAGTGTGAAAATAACGATAAAGATAAGTTTTACTGTTTTCCCCATTTTCGATGTCATATTGTTTTTCATTTCTCTTTATTTAATTTCTAGTTTGAAACTGGTACTTGGAAAACAATTGGCGTGCCAAAAATGTAATGTATTTAATTGCAGTGCGATGCGAGATTGTTGGCGAGTTGGATTGGCTCTATTTGGGACAATTTGAAATGTGAATGGGACAATTCAGATTTTAATGTCTTAATTGTGGTGTTGTTTTGTGAAGTTGAATTATAAGATCTTGCTAATTGTCTAAAGAACGGACTATTTCTTGTTCCATTCGTCTAAGTTTTTTTGAATAAAGTCGATCACCAGCTGATGTTCTTCTTTCCCCGAGCCTTTAATTTCTATGGGTTCACCAAATTTGATGTAAATGGGCTCTTTTCTACGGGTATACCCCAAGTCTTTAATCAGTTTGCCATTTGCCCAAAAATCGGTTTTAATGGCTACTGGTATAACTTTCACACCCGACTTTTGTGCCAGTTTTATTCCCATAGAATTAAATTTTTCGGGAACCATTTCTAGTGTGCGAGTGCTTTGTGGAAAAATAACGATAGAAATTCCCTGCGAGAGTTTCTCTTTTCCTTCGTTTAAAACCTTTAATAAATCATGGCGCGAATTGTGGCGGCTAACAGCAATTGGATTACGGGCACGCATAATTGGGCCAAAACATTTATTGGTGGTCAGACTTTCTTTTACAACAAAAGTGACGTCCTTAATTGGGGCAATCAAACACGGGAAAACCATTGTTTCTAGGGTGCCCATGTGATTACTGATGAAAACCACAGGCTCGTCTTTTACCTTCTCAATGTTGTCGAATCCGGTAATGTGAAACTTACCGCCGCAGTCTTCAACATATTCAAGAATATTGTAAGAGCTTTTTGCCCATTGAAATGTATCGTATTGATTTTTAAGGGCAAGCTTGCGATTTGCAAATAATATTTGGACGTATTTAAATTTGAAATAGATACTTGTTCCCAGCGATAATCGATCCCAAATAATGCGTTTGTGATTAACAGGGGTATGGTAATCTTTCTCGTGAAAATAGTTGTTGTGCATAGTACTATTTTTTGTTACAAATTTTAAAAAACCGTTTATGGCTTCAATGGTTAAAGAAATATAAAGTCAGTCTTATGAGTTGAATGTGTGCTGATCGTTAACGAAAGAGCCAGAAAATCATGAGATTTTATTTGAAGAGGTACATCTTTCTCGTTTGACCATCTGGTTTTCCGATGATGTTATTGATGTAATCATTCTTCTTTTCAAACGATCCCGATTTTTGAATGATGCTATTCCCTTTGGGCATACATGCTTTCCATAAATTAGAATTTTGGCAGTCGTCAAAGTCTGTAATTTCAACTATTGTATGTATCCCTACCACAATAAAGGCCTGACGGTAGTTGCGAGCTTCTTCTAATGTCTGAACAATGTTTGATTCGTTTATGACAATAATATTGTCAGCTTTGCTTTCAAGTTCTGCTGCAGTTTGTAAAATAGGTTCAGTATCTGAAATGTCTACCGGATCAATTTGAAAAGGTTCTTCAACAATTTCTTTTACCCGATTGGGTTCCTTATGCTGTGACGTACAGGAAATAATCAGAGTTAAAATCACTATGATCAGTAGTGGTGTTGAATATTTTTTCATGTGAACTGGTTTCATAGGTTTTTCAACAAGATTTAAGAGCTACAAAAATACACCAAAAATCAATAGGTAAAAAAAGCCATCTCAATTTAGAGATGGCTTTTCAATATATTGCTTTGCTTATGCAAACATTTCTTTTACCTGATTGTATACGTTTTCGCCGTTGAACCCAAGTTTATTGTCAAGAACTCCTGCTGGAGCTGAGAATCCAAACGATTCTAATCCGAACACATTGCCATCGGCACCCACTAAGCCTTCGAGGTTCACTGGTAATCCGGCTGTTAAACCGAATTTTTTTACGCCACAAGGAAGAATCTCTTTTTGGTATTCTTTGCTTTGACTGCGGAATAATCCTTCAGATGGAACTGATACGATGCGGCATTTTACGCCATCTTTTTCCAAAAGTTCGGCACCGGCAACCAAAGTACTAACTTCAGAACCGCTGGCCAAAAGAATTACGTCAGGGGTTCCTTCGCAATCGGTCACTATGTATGCACCTTTTTCAGCACCTAAAGCTTCTTCGTATCGGTTTGTTTTTGCTGGCAGGTCTTTGATGCCTTGACGCGAAAGAATAAGTGCGGTTGGAGTATCGGTATTTTCCATGGCCATCTTCCATGCTACTGTTGTTTCTACAACATCGGCAGGACGAAGAACGAGCATTGAATTTTTGTGGTTGTGGTTTTTCAGTTTTTCCATTAACCTGATTTGTGCTTCCTGCTCCACTGGTTGGTGGGTTGGTCCGTCTTCACCAACGCGGAAAGCATCGTGCGTCCAAATGTATTTTACAGGGAGTTGCATCAATGCAGCCATGCGGGCAGCTGGTTTCATGTAATCGCTGAACACAAAGAATGTTCCGCAGGCAACAATAACACCACCATGCAAAGCCATACCGTTCATAATACAGGCCATGGTCAGTTCGGCAACGCCAGCCTGAAGGAATTTTCCGCTGAAATCGCCTTTTTTGAATGCTTTGGTTTTTTTCAGGAACCCATCTGTTTTATCTGAATTTGATAAGTCGGCAGAAGCAACAATCATATTTTCAACTTGTTCGGCAAAAATTGAAAGAACAGTTGCCGATGCAGCACGGGTGGCTTGGCCAGCTTTCTGTTCAATTTTACTATAGTCGATTTCTGGAGCTTCGTTAGAGAAAAACTTGTTCAATTTTGCAGCCAATTCAGTATTTTCTGCTTCCCATTTTGCTTGTTCTGCTTTTTTCTTGGCAGCAGCTTTAATGAGCTCTTCGCGGCGTTTGGCGTACATTTCCTGAACTTCGGGGAAAATTACAAACGGGTTTTTGGGATCGCCACCTAAATTGGCAATCGATTTTTCGAATGATGCACCTGCTTCGCCAAGCGGCATGCCGTGGGTTGCACATTTGCGTTCGAAACTTGTACCGTCTTCTTTTAAAGCACCTTTACCCATAATTGTTTTGCCAATAATGAGCGTTGGTCTTTCTGTTTCAGCCTGAGCTGATTTTAATGCTGCACGAATTTCGTCGGCATTGTTCCCGTCAATGGTCATTACGTTCCATCCCCAGGCTTTATATTTCATTGCGGTGTCTTCACCAGTAACTTCGTAAGTATCGGTCGAGAGCTGAATGTCGTTCGAATCGTAGAACATGATCAGGTTGTTCAATCCGAGGTGACCGGCCAACCGACCTGCGCCTTGCGAAATCTCTTCCTGAACACCGCCGTCGGAAATGAAGGTATATGTTTTGTGAGCCATCCATTCGCCAAAGCGGGCAACCAAAAAGCGTTCAGCAATTGCAGCGCCAACAGCCATTACGTGACCTTGTCCGAGCGGGCCCGAGGTGTTTTCAATTCCACGTTCCACATCAACTTCGGGGTGACCAGGAGTTATGCTTCCCCATTGGCGGAAATTTGAGCAATCTTCCATGCTGAATTTTCCGATGAGTGAAAGCTGGGCATAAAGCATTGGCGACATGTGGCCGGGATCGAGGAAGAATCGGTCGCGGTTGATCCAGCGCATATCACTTGGATCGTAATTCAGAAATTCAGAATAGAGAATGTTCATGAAATCGGCGCCACCCATGGCACCACCGGGATGCCCCGATTTGGCTTTTTCAACCATCGACGCAGCTAAAATGCGGATATTGTCGGCAGCTTTGTTTACAATAGAATTACTCATTAGTAGTATGATTATATGTTATGATTAGATTCTTTTTTAGCTCTTTATGAAGAGGCCCCTTATTTTTAATGAAGGGTTTGCAAAGATAGAACTATTCCCAAATCTATGAAAGTTGATAGTGCCCGTTTGCATTCGCATCGATGTTTTTTGACAGTAGTTTAACGCTGAGAGGGTTTTTAAAAATAGAACCAATACCC
>Ga0209373_10002503_pt1 | contig 18338 bp, 16 predicted proteins | sample Higcelweek5metaG_FD_187173 | JGI IMG/M metagenome (GOLD analysis project Ga0209373, IMG submission 187173) | Freshwater pond sediment microbial communities from the University of Edinburgh, under environmental carbon perturbations - High... | ecosystem: Environmental > Aquatic > Freshwater >... | reverse complement strand
ATCCTGGAACTGGCCGCCGAGTTCAACAGGTCCTCCGAAGAACTGATTTTCACGAGCTTCTACGGAGGCGTCGAAACAGCCCCCTATACGGATGTCCGTCCGCTTTTCGGGAATCGGCGCAGGACGTATTACCTCCTGATCGACCGTCCCGGCTGCCATGATGCTTCGGAAAAATTCCGCACGGCGCTGGCCATGGCCGAAAACTTCCGGAAGTATGACCGCCAGCTTTCCTTCCTGGAAGTGCTCCAACTGCGATGGAAGGAAAAGCCGAACGCCAAAATCACCGATCCCGTGGAGGCCGGGTTCTCCGGTTTTGCCGAAGTGCCCATGAGCGAGTTTCTGAAGCGATGCCGAGAACAGAACCTCTCCCTTCCGGACTCCCTGCTTGAAGAAGACCTCGGACTGGTCTCCGGAACCGATGCGGAGAATGTTCGCGACGAGATCGAATTTCTGACTCCGATCGCCAACCAGGGCTCGCTCTGTGTTCTCTATGCCCGTCAGAAAGCCGGAAAGAGCTTCCTCGCTCTCCATCTCGCCCTGAGCATGGCCTATGGAATCGACCCGTTCCCCAACCGCTGGACGAATGCCGACGGAAAACCGCATACGGTTCTCTACTTCAGCGGGGAGATGCGGCAGGGAATCTTCAAAAAAAGAAAAATGCGCGCCGACCTCTTCCTGAAACCCTCCGCCAAGGTCAAGGACAACATTCTCTTCAAACACGTCCGGGGACGTTCGCTCGCCGATCCCGACGACCGGAAATACTTCGACCTCTGTATCGAGGAAGCCGGTCACCGCAGTCCCGCCGGAGAGGTCGCCATGATCGTATTCGACAACTGGCAGTCCCTCTGCGATTCGCCCTCCAGCCGTGGTTCCTTCATCGCCTTTTACCGCTGGATTGAGAAATGGCTGGACCTCGGAGTTCATGTGGAGCTCGTCAACCACACCAATAAAAACGGCGCGATCCTCGGATCCGGCGGAATAACCGCTTCCGTGGACATGAGCATCCAGCTCTACCGCGCCTCCGATGACGATACGATCCGGATTCTGGTGTCTCCGGAAGACGTGCGGGACGGAAAACGCTCGCTTTTCGCTCCCTTCATCGCCTCTTATGATTTCGACAACACCACGGACGGCTGGACTGTCAAAGAGCCGGAGGAAAAGGAGTTGGCAAAAATCATCAGTTGGAATCAATCCGAGTGCAAAGGGTCTCTGGCCTCTCATATTATAGGTCATTCCACTAATTCAGACAAACATCAGGAGGACGAAACGGACGATTTTGACGACGGGGAGGAGTGATTTTTCCCTGAAACGGAAAATCTCTTTTCAGGAAAAAGAGTAGTATCTTAAAATATACCAATCTTAAAGCACTCCCTCTTTTCTCCATCTCTCTTTCCCTCTTGTATTTCTGACACTCATGAGAAGATCCTGCATCGTATCATGTGGAAGAAGATCAAGGGGAGAGAGAGATTCTTCCTGAATTCAAATAAATCATCCATAAGGGGAAACACCATGAAAGACCAGAAAGATACAAAAGATGTCTACAGGAAGGAAACCTATGAAGGGTATCCGGTTCTTGTGAATAACGAGAAAAATCAATACTGCAGAAGGAGTATGCTTAAAGTCCTGAAAGACACCTTTGATTCAGTACAAACTCAGCCCAAGACGTTCTTCATGCGGTATGATGTGCGCTTCCCGAAAGAAAGCACCGATATCCCCGCATCCAACCAGTTGATCTCCGAATTCCAGTCCGACTACATCAAAGAATTGAGCCGGAAAAAGTGGAATCCGAAATACGTCCTCACCCGGGAACAGAGCCGCGAGAAACACCAGCACTATCACGGAATCCTCTTTCTGGACGGTCAGAAGGTGCAAGACATCTCCCAACCGATTGCCATGGCGGAACGGATCTGGCAGCGGAAACTGGAACTGCCTCCTCCCTCCGATCCTCCGGGAGAAAATGGGGAAGCGAATCCCCATAACCACTTGATCGATCCTTGCACCCGGGCTCGTTCCGGCGAGACGGTGAAAAACGGGATCATGCTCCGAAACGATGATCCACAATGCGAGGAAAAACGAAAAGAGTGTTTCAAACGGGCAAGCTATCTGGCCAAAGTCAATACGAAAAACGGCGGGAAGGGAATCCGCGAGATATTTTCTTCCCGGGCTGACAAACCCAAGGAAATCAAAACCAACCAGGAAAGGAATGATTCAATGACATCATGAACTCCACAATGAATCTCCCGTCCGCAACATGGCCTTCCGTTGAGGCTGGCTGCAGGACCCTCGGAAGCATTATTGTTTCCGTTGTATCTGTGAGAGATTCAATTTCACGCTCCCGGACGGAAGTGAGCGCGGTCCCATGAAGATGCTTGAAAAAGCTCCGATACGAGGGACAACGGTGAAGCTGGTCGGAAGACTGCTTCAACCGATAGCAGAAACGGGAGTCATTACGATCCCGGAATTCAATGAAATCATGGCCAATCTGCGGAACTTGTCGCAGAAAGGTGAAGTGTTTCCGATGATCCTGCCGAAACTGCTGGATCAGAAGGAAGCCGCGGAGATGCTTGGGATCAGTTTCCCTCATTTCCGCAACATGGAGCGCGAAGGGGTTTTTCCCTTCAAAAGAAAAAAAATCGGAACGGCCGTGCGCTATTTCAACACGGACATTCTGAGCTACATCTTGAGTCTGGAGGACTGTGAAGAACCGTCGAAAGAAGAAGCGGTTCAGCAAGCAGTCTGACTCGTCATGGGGAGGAAGGGATTTCTCGCTCTCCTCCTCCCCGTGTTTTTTTGAGAATCAGTCTTTCAAAATCGAGTGCAGTTTCTCAAGGGTTTTGCGGCTTCCGGGCGGATTGCTTTCCAGAAGCTCCAATGCCTTGCGGATTCGTTCCTGTGGAGAGGATACGTCCGACATCGTGGAACTGATGGCCGCGATCGCCTGCTGTTGGGCGGCGTCTCCTACGTGGGTATAGTATTTATCCGCGATTTCCGAATCCGTCCCCAGAATCGACAGCAACGCCGCTTTCGAAACGTTGGCGGCGGCACAGAACGATGCAAAGCTGTGACGGAGGGAATGGAAGCCGTAGACCGTGACTTTTTTCGTGCGTCCCGGAATGCTGACGGAAGGTTCGACCCCGATCCAGCGAATCACCCGGAGCACATCGAGATCCACCAGGTTGTTCCCTACGTTCTTGCCTGCCTCGTTGGTCTGATTGTAGCGGGCTGCGGTTTTGGGGCAGACATATGCATCGACCTTCCACACAAGAGCCTCCTGCAAAGCGGCATACAGTTCCGGCGCGATGGGAATGGTCACTTCCTTGCCCGTCTTGAACTGTTTGACGAAAATCTGCCGCCGTTCCAGATCGACGTTCTGCCACTGCATCAGAACGCAGTCCTTCAGCCGCTGTCCCGTGAACATCCCGATATGATACACGACCTGGATTTCTGCTTTGTTCATCAGTTTCCGGTTCGGGTTTTCCAATTCCCGCAAGAGAGACTGTTCCTGTTCCCGGGAAAAGGCTTGGCGGCGTGCAATCTTTCCCTGTTCCTCACGGGCAGTCCGCATCAAGGTTTTTATCTGAAACGGATTGGGCCCAGAATAGTATTCCGACATGGTTTTGAAAATCCGACGAATCCGTCTGATCTTCCGGTTGTGGGTATCCACGGCAATATTTGTTGTTTTCAAATAATCGGAAAAGTTCTCTGCCATTTCGGGAGTGACTTCGGACAAGGAAGAGATCACGGTATGATTTTTCTTATTCGCAACCGGGTGAGTTGCAAAGTTTACGAATTCCTGGAAAGTAGCTTCATATGCAAATCGTTCATGGATTTGTGGGATAGCGCGTTCGGGATGTTTGGAATACTTCTCCCATACCTCGCTTAACGGCAGGTCAAGTGCTCTTTTAGCGAACCCTTTAGCGGCTTTTACATGTGCGGCGACAACCTCCACGCTTTTGGCTTTGGTAACCGGGACCAACTCGCTGGCCTTTCTTTCGGCTTCTTCCCGGTTGCAAGTTCGGAGGGGGATTTCTTTTCGCTGTCCGTTCACCTGATAGCGGTAATAAAAAGGACCGCCGGGAGCCTTTTGACGAATGGAACCGAATTCGAGTTTCATACAGAACGCCTTTGTTCTTCTTGCCATGACCCTTCACCTGAAAATAACAGGGTAAAGCACAATATATCACGGTTCAGAAGAAAAGAAACCCGCAATGGGGAGAAATGGGGAAGTTTCAATGATTTTTGAGTGCAGAAATGGTGCCGACGATAGGATTTGAACCTACACCTCCGTGAAGAGACTGCGACCTGAACGCAGCGCGTCTGCCGTTCCGCCACGTCGGCAATGAATTCTGTTTTGAATTCAGCCCATAATATATACGGGTTTTTCCAACTGTCAAGCAAAGTTTTCAGTTTTTTTCCTTTTTGATCCTTATTTGATTTGATGTTTAGCAAAATCGAACTATATTGAACCTCGGATAATTTTAACGAGAAAGGCAGAATGGGTACAAAAATATGGATTTCAGCTTCTGACGGCAAAGAAAATATTATACAGGATCTGGTAAGAAGCAAAAAGATCCCGCGGGCAGTTGCACTTTACCTTGCCGCACGCGGGATCGGAACAGCAGAGGCGGATGCTTATTTTTACAATGAGTTTTCCGACCTTTCCGACCCTTACCGTTTTCCCGGAATGGATGTTGCCGTCAAGCGACTCTGGCAGGCGATTCGCAACCGCGAACGCATTCTGATCCACGGCGATTATGATACCGATGGAATCACAGCAACTTCCTTGCTCTCCTGGGTACTGGAAAAGAATGGCGCTGTCATCAGTTCCTTTCTACCGCACCGTTTCGACGACGGTTACGGTTTTACACCCGAATCCCTGAGCAAGGCGCTGGAATCGGCGCCATCTCCCTGCAAGGTGCTGGTCACCGTGGATTGCGGAATCAACAGCAATCCGGCCGTCGACGAAGCCGCCGCGCGCGGAATCGACGTCATTATCACCGACCATCACGAGCCGGGAGACATGCCGACACCCGCACTCTCCATCCTGAATCCGAAAGTCTATCCGGAATTGTCCGACATGTATCAGCTCTCCGGAGTGGGCGTTGCCTTTAAACTCGCACACGCGTTCGTCAAGTACGGCCGCGAAAACAACCTTGGCGGGTACGCCACTGAGATGCAGGAAGTCTTGGATTTCGTCGCCCTCGGGACCGTTGCCGACATCGTGCCGCTCCTCGGGGAAAACCGCATCCTCGTCAAATACGGAATGGAGACTCTGCGCAAACAGCTCCGTCCCGGAATCCGTGCCCTGATTGAAGTATCCCATGTCGATTCCGCCATTTCTCCGGCTGACATCACTTTCAAGCTTGCCCCGAGAATCAACGCGGCGGGACGCCTCGGCAATGCAAACACGGCGCTCCAGCTTCTCAATGCTTCCAACATCGTGGACGCCTACAAGTTCGCAGACATGCTGGAAACTTTCAATCAGAAACGTCAGGCGAAGGAACAGGAGATTTTCAGCGAGGCCAAGCGCCAGGTGGAATCCCTTTCGACCTTCGACACTTCCATGACCATCACCGCCGCCGGCGAAAACTGGCATCAGGGAGTGATCGGAATCGTGGCCTCCCGTTTCGCGCGAGACTATAACCGGCCCGCGATCGTCCTCACGATTCAGGGTGATGAAGCGCATGGTTCCGGTCGCAGTATCGGCGGGGTCAACCTGATCAAGATTCTCGCGAAATGCTCCCACCTCCTGACCCGTTACGGGGGCCACCCCATGGCGGTTGGTTTAGGGCTTGCAAAGAATAAAATAGAAGAATTTCAGCGTGAGTTTGAACAGCATGTCCGGGAGGAAATTTCTCCCAGCGACATCTATGACAGTGTCTCTTTCGACGGTACAGTGGAGCTTTCCGAAATCGGAGACGATTTCTTCGCGTTATATCCGAAGCTCGGTCCATTCGGACACGGGAATCCGCAGCCGTCTTACCGCCTGAACCACATGGAAATCATCCGGACTTTTCCGATCAAGTCCGGTCATACCAAAGGAGTCATGCGAGATTCCAACGGGGACACTTCGGACTTCATTGCGTTCAATATGGTGATTGATCCCAAGGTAGTCTGGGATATTGTGGCAGTACCGCACATCAACGAGTATTACGGGGAAAAGCGGCGCCAACTTCAGATTCTTGACGCGAAACCGTCTGGTTCATGATATTGTCAAATTCCGCCCGGATGGCGAAATGGCAGACGCAACAGACTTAAAATCTGTCGGAGAAATCCTTGCGGGTCCGAGTCCCGCTCCGGGCACCAGCCTCATAATCAAGGACTTACGCATAAAAACGTGAGTCCTTTCTTTTTACCCATGATCCCCATAGAAACGGCTTTTTACCCCCTGAAACGTCAAATAACAAGAATATAACAAGAAAAATTTTCGTGAGGCTGTCTTGCTGTTTGCTGTGCCTGCGGCGTGTGGTGCTGGACATCTTGCGGTCTTGTCGCTATTGAGGAATAACAAGAAAGTAAAAAGCCACGCCCAAAGGACATGGATTTCTAAGACGCATAAATTTGGAGTCTCTTAATTTTTTGGCATTCTTCCCGTCATTTCCTCAAGCCGGTCCAAGGTTACGGCTTCGGGCTGCTCTGCAAAGAGTTTATGAAAATCATACCGTATCCCGATGTATGGCAACCATTTGCCCTTGATGCCTTGGGTCATGATTGTTTCCACATCAAGGAGCATTCCGGGGGAAATACCTTTCTGAGGACGTTAAGTATAATTTCTTCCTGCCGGATTTCGCCATTTCGGGCAATGAAGTTATTTTTTGTTTCCTTTGTGTATGTTCCCATTTCCCTTTCGGTTTCAAAATCGCTTAGAAGTTCCTCAAACTCAATGTCAAGGGTTCGGAGGCGTTCGGAAAGGACCGTTTCGAAGGCGCGTTTCAGAATCCGGCGTTCCTCCTCGGAAAAGGATTCCGCCGCTGGCCTTGCGGTCTGTTTTCGCGTATTTTCCGGGGGGTTCATGGGGTAAGCGGCACCGCCCTTGCGGTCGGCGGTCTGGTTCGAGCTGGTAATGCTGGAAAGTCACCGTCAGGGAAGTCATCTCCGGCACGGAGGAATCCATTCCGCTCACACGGTAAATTCCTTTAAAATTAAGGATTGCTTTCCCCTGTCGGGACGTCTCCTCCGAAACAGAGACAACGGCGGGATATCTTCTTTTATGAGGGGAAACCATTCCGGAACAGAGCTCAAAGGATGCTCCGCGGAAAAAGCGATCCGTTTAAAATGAATGGAGCGGGTGAAGGGAATCGAACCCTCATACTCAGCTTGGGAAGCTGGTGCACTGCCACTGTGCTACACCCGCAAGACAGTTGGATAAGATACTTGAAAAACGGCATCTTTCAAGCAGGGAAGAAAAGAATTTCAAAAAAAAACCGGAACGCGAAGGTTCCGGTTTTCCATACGGAAATGACGTCGATTACTGGGAAATCGCTTCCGCGGGACATTCGCCGACGCAGGCGCCGCAATCGATGCAGGTGCCTTCATCCACGACCGCTTTGCCGTCCTTCATCGCAATCGCTTCGACAGGGCAGGCTCCGACGCAGGCTTCGCAGCCGACGCATTTCGAACTATCTACTTTTGCCGCCATAGTTAATTCCTCCTGGTTATTTTTGTTTGCCGGAAAGGAAAATACCTTTCCGTAATCCGATGCGGTAAGATAGCGTCCCAATGACCGCGAGTCAAGTTCGTTTGCCGATTTTTTGCAATTTATTTTTCGAAAGAGCTCCCCCGTGCTTGAATATGCGCCGGAATGAATGTATTTTAGCCTTCCGCAAACAAGAGAAAGGAGACCTTGTCATGAGAACCCCGATTATATGCGCTGCTTTCGTTTCACTGTCCGTCCTGACCGGCTGCGTTTCCGTCTCGGAATACACCAGTCAGGCGGAATTCTACCGCAATGAGCTTTCCGCAAAAGACAAACAGCAGGCAGAACTGGCGGCAAAGCTGGCGGTCTGTCAGGCCGAACTCCAAGCCGCGAAAGTGGAGCTGGCAAAACTATCCGTCCGCTTGGAGGAAACCGAGAAAAAATCGGTTATCCTGAAAAAAGAACAAGCCGAACTCCAGGAAAAAATCGAACAGGAATACATCCCGGTGACTGAAATCATAGAAAACACCGAATACAATATTCCGTCCCCCGTTCTGGCACGTTACATTAAACAGGTCACCCCGTCCCCCAATGCTTCCCCGGCGGAAAAACGCAAGTTCATCCATGCGGTCGGACAGCTCAACGACGGAATCAACTCCAATTATCTCAGACAAAAAATCTCCGCTTCCCTGATCGCGCTCGGCCACGACTATTTCAATGAGATGCTTCCTTATATGGACAAGTCCTTCTTCCAGCAGGCGGCCGCCGTCCTCGCCACTCCCGCCGACAAATCCGCACTGAAGGCCATGCTGATGAATCCGAACCGGAACAACCGGTATGGACTCGTCAATATTTACGCTTCCCTTGTGGATGAATCGGACAAGGCGGACGTTCTGAAAATGCTTCCGCAGAATCAGAATCTCTTCTCCTGCGTCACGAAGCTTGGCATCGAGAAAGAAGCCATGCCCTATGTCAAACAATGGATTCTGGAGGGAGGGAACACTTCCACCCAGTATTTCGAAATCGTCCTGAAAAACAGTTCCGAAAAGGAAGCGAAGGAGTTCCTCGACAAATTCTGGCAGTATTATCTGATGAACACCGCCCGCAACCACTGGGGACATAACATGGAACTGCTCCAATATCTCGCGCAAAAGGGCTTCACGCCCGCTTTCGTGCGCATGGTAGAGACGGCTCCCGCATTCGGCAACGATCCTTACCGGACCGGACGGATCCTCGCTCTTGGACCGACCGGCACCATCGCCGACCTGATGGAATGGGTTCGGAAAAACAAGGATTCCCTTGTGTTCGACAAGGAAAAAAATCAGTATACACTGAAAAACCAGCCCGCGAAATAAGGGCTCTGTCCGCAACCACAGCGGATGACAATGCAAGGATCAAGTAATATGGAACTGCTGGCTCCGGCCGGAAATCTCTCCTGTGCTCTGGCCGCCTTCGACGCCGGAGCGGACGCCGTCTACGCCGGTCTGAAACGCTTCAACGCAAGAGAGAGGACCGAGAATTTCACGATAGATGAAATGTCCCGCCTGCTCGCTTACGCGCACCGGCTGAAGAAAAAAGTGTATGTCGCCTTCAACACCCTGATCAAGGAGAATGAAGTCGAAGAAGCCGCCGCCGAACTTGCCGCGCTGGAAGAACTGCGTCCGGACGCCTTGATCGTGCAGGACCTCGGTGTAGTGCGGATCGCGCGGGAGTATTTTCCGAAACTGACGCTCCACGGCTCCACTCAGATGGGCTTGCACAACTCGGCCGGACTTGCCTTCGCCCGTGAACTCGGCCTTTCCCGCGTGATTCTGGAACGCCAGACCACACTATCCGAACTGGAATCGATCCTACGTTCCGAACCGCCGGTCGAGGTGGAAATCTTCATTCACGGGGCGCTCTGCTGCTGCATCTCGGGAACATGCCTGCTCTCCTCTTGGCTGGGTGGCTGGAGCGGAAACCGGGGCAAGTGCAAACAGCCCTGCCGGAGGCGTTACCGGGGAAGCGACGGCAACGGATTCTTCCTGTCGGCGCAGGACCTTGGGACATTGGAGATTCTTCCGCGGCTGATGAAAACCGGGGTGACGTCGTTCAAGATCGAAGGCAGGCTGCGGCGTCCGGACTATGTTTCGAACGTGGTCGCCGCCTACCGGATGGCCATGGACGCGCAAAACGACGAGGAATTCAGAACAGTGCTTCCGGCGGCCAAGGCACGTCTGGCAAGAACCTGCGGACGGAAGTGGTCGCTCGGCTACTTCACGAAAGAATCCGCCGCGCAACTGGTCAAGCATGACGCCATGGGTGTTTCGGGACTCCTCTGCGGCAAAGTGGTCTCCACTTCCGCGAACGGCTTCACCGTAATTTCCGGACGTCCCTTCTATACGGGGGACATGATCCGCGTCCAGCCCGTCAGCGGCGACGAAGGCCCTTCATTCTGCGTCACAAAAATGAGTGTGAAGGGACAGAATGTTTTCCGCGCCGAAAGCGGGGTAGAGACTTTCATCCATTCCGACAAGGAAATCCCGAAAAACGGAATCGTCTACAAAATCGGGGAAAGAATCGAAGACTATTCGAAACGGATCGAGTCCCTGCCCCTCCGGAAGCCTCTGCTGGATCTCTGTGTGGAAATTTCCCGGAACAAGTGCCGCGTCGTCTGCGGAAAGGCGGAATGGGAAAAGGGCCTGTCGCTCGAAGAGGCCGGAACCCAGCCGCTCCGTCCCGAGCGTGTGGAACAGGAGTTCGCCGGGATTCATGACGAACGTTGGGAAATCGGTTTCGTGCAAGTGAAGATCGAAGGCAATCCGTTCCTGCCCGCCAGCGTGCTCAAAATTCTTCGCAAAGAGTGTGCTGAAATGTTGCTCCCTTCCCTGCCCCCGACGGAAAATTCATCCTCCTCCGCATTGGAACGTTTCCGGACGGACTATGCGGCGTTGATACACACGAATGCCACGCCGAGGCCGCCGGACACGGCGCTGGTGCCTCGCGGAAAACACCCGCCAATCGCCGCTCGATGCGTCATCGCCCGTGAGATCGATTCCGTTCCGGCGCCGTCGGAAGAACTGGTTCTGCCCTTTTATATCGACGAGGCATCCCTGAAAAACATCCGGGAAGCCATTGCCGCATACGTAAAAAAAGGCGGTCGAGTCATACGAGTCACATCGCTCTGCCATTTCCCGCTGTTGAGGGAATATCCGGGAATCGCGATCAAGACCTGCATGCCGCTCCCAGTCTGCAACTCCTTGGCGGTCAAGGAACTGGCGGAACGCGGAGCGGTCATGGCGCAGGGCTCTCTTGAACTGGGCGGCTGCGAATTGGAGGCGCTGGCGAAGAAATCAGTCCTGCCCTTTGAAGTCTACCGCTTCGGGCGTCCGGCACTGCTTTCCACACGGGCGACTCTGCCGGTCCGCGGAAGGATGTGCGATTCCAAGGGAGACGAATTTCTCGTGGAAAAAAATGGAATTCTCACGCAGGTGTTCGCGGAAAAGGTCATGGACATTCCATCGGTTCGCGACGCGGACGCCTCGTTCTACGATTTCCGTTTCACCGACGGACGGAAGACCGATCCGGCGCACTTCAATTTCGACATCACGCTGGCCTGACCCCGGACAGAGGTACGTTTCACGCCCATCCCCGGAGTTCATTGAACCGGCAGACATCCGTTTCATTTTCGCTTGCGTGACACAAGTCCGTGAAGCGGGAGAAGCCGGGCGGAAGCTCCTCGACCTTCAGAACGCCGGATGGATACAGGTGGGTCAGTCCGCCTTCCTTTTCCAGCGTGAACGCATGGTCCCGCTGATCGGAAATTCCATGCCACGGGAGAAGCGCCGCGCGGGTCGTGAACACGCAGGGGCGTCCATATACATAGAGTTCCAGCGGCAGAACCGATTTTTCCCGGAGCGCGATCCAGTCCAGACGTCCCATCTCGATCCACGCCTGAACTCCGGCGATGCCAAGTTCCCGGCAGAGCTGAACCGCCGCCGAATTGCAGACCGTCATCGGGAAGGAAGTCTTGAGCGTCACGCCGGGCTTGTTTTTGAAAAAGGCAAGCTGGAACAGGGACGTGATCCGGAACATCCGCGAACCTGCGGCCAGACGTGCTTCGATTTTCTTCCGGAGCGAGGTAAGCTCCGTTTCGGGAACGAACGGCGGCAGTATCACTTCATCCGAAACGTCCCGTATGTGGTCGAGTTCACGCGCGATGCAGCCGGAACGTTTTCCGTCTTTTCCAAGAGCAACGCAATCAGGCAGGAGCGCCCCCTGCCCCGGCTTTCCGGCCGCATACTCTTCCCGGAAGCGGGAAAGCGCGGCAAGAATTTTCGCGCGGGGAGCCTCGGGCGGGATTTCCTTTTCCGCCTGACTCCAGAAAGTGCGACGGAGTTTTTTGAGTTCGCTGGCGGGAAGGAACCAGTCACCTTCGACCGCGGCCTCGATCCTGCCTGCTTCAAAAACCTCGGACGCCGCCGAGGCGAATTCCGCCCGAAGGTCCTCCGCGGAGAGCGGTCTTTTCTGGGCTGGCTGAAGCATGGGTTGAGCTTCCCACTCATAAGGTTTTCCCCCGTTCAGGACCCGCACGGCAAGCCGGTTTCCGTTCAGTGAAATGGAAAGGTCGAGCGCCGGTTTCGGAAGGGGAAGTTTCGCCAGACGTGCGGAATAGTCCGGTCCGGACTCGCCAGTTCGGTAGATCAGGGCGTTCCGGGAGGCTTTTTTGTCGCAGGCGATGAAACAATGTTCGCCGGAAAGGACTTTCATCACGGGACGGCTGTTCACTTCCAGCCGGAGGACCGTCAGCGTGAACCCGTCGTCTGAGTCGGCCGCGCCCTGCACCCGGACGGTGTCACCAACGTGGAGGCGTCCGCTCATCACGGCTTCCAGACCGCCCGGCACGGAAGCGTTCACCGTGCCGCAGGGGACTCCCGAACCGCCGTACGGTCCGAGCCGAACCAGATTCCGCGCGGAGGCCTCCGTATAAAAACCGAGCGAGGGTTTCCGGGCGCAGACGCCCCGCAGAATATCCGAGGCTTCCTTCAGCGCATCGGAACGCTGTTCCGGCGCGGCATCCAGAACCGTTCGGTAAGCACGCACGACTTTCTCCACATAGTCCGCGCGACGGAGGCGTCCTTCGATTTTAAAGCTGACCACGCCCGCCTCCCGGAAGGAGTCCAGAAGCTCCAGTGCGCAGAGATCGTCAGGCGAGAAAAGAAATTCACCGCGGGCGCCGCGAACATCATCCTTATTATAATACTGGCGGCGGCACGGCTGTTTGCACTTGCCCCGGTTCCCGCTCCAGCCTCCAAGCCAGGAGGAAAACAGGCATGAACCGGAAAGACAGCAGCAGAGAGCGCCATGCACGAAAACTTCCAGTTCGACGGGAAGCGGTTTCCCGACCGGACGCATCGCGCGGATTTCCTCGAGCGTCACCTGACGTTCCAGAATCACGCGACTGACGCCCAGCGAAGCGGCAACTTCCAACCCGGCGGAATTGTGAAAACCCATCTGCGTGGAGGCGTGAACCGTCAGTTCCGGAAAATATTCCCGGATCAGACGCAGGACACCGGGGTCCTGAACGATCACCGCGTCCGGCGCACAAACGGACAGTTTTGCCAGTTCGGCGGCGGCCTCGGAAAGCTCGCTTTCCCGCAGAAGGGTGTTGAAGGTCACATAGACACGGCGGGAATTGCGGCGGGCATAGACGATCGTCTTCGCGAGTTCGGCAGTAGTGAAGTTTTCGGACCGCTCGCGCGCATTGAATTTGCGGAGTCCGCAATAAACGGCGTCCGCGCCGGCGTCGAAGGCGGCCAGGGCGGCGGCGGGGTTGCCCGCGGGGGCGAGAAGTTCCATTTTGCGGAGATTGTTCTGGTTCACGGGGATTTCCTGTTTTCCGGTAATATATCACCTTTTTTTGAAAAATAACATGTTCCGGGGATGAAAATAAAGGGAAAGTGTGATACATTCCCCTGATTCAGAAATTACCGGAGACAAAATGAGCATACGTGCGGAACTGTTTCTTGCATGGAAATATTTCAAACCGAAACGGAACGCGGTGTCTGTGATCACCCTGATCTCGGTGATCGGGGTGGCGCTCGGCGTCGCCGTGCTGATCGTCGTGCTGGCGGTCATGACGGGGTTTTCGGACAAGATGCGCGAAAAACTGCTGGACACCACCTCCCATGCGCAAATCCGTCCCAAGTTCAGCGGAGTGGTGATCCGCAATCCGGAAATCATCGTGGACATCGTGAAGAAGGCCGGCGGCGAAGCTATGCCTGTCATCATTTCCCCGGTGCTGCTTCAGAAAGAAGACGACTTCGTGCCGAAGGTAGTCATCGGGTTCGACCCGTCGAGGAAAGTCGACCGGCTCAAACTCTCGGAGGTGATCCGGGCCGGGAACGCGGACCTGAAACGCGGAGAAGTCGTCGTCAGCTACATCATCGCCCGCGATCTGGGGCTGAACGTGGGACAGAAACTGCTGATTCACTCGCCGACCAATCTGGCCAAGCTTGTCAAGCGCGGCAAGAACGGCAAACTCGAGGTTTCGAAGGATCTGGAAATGTATCTTCCGTCCGAATACCGAATCGGAGGGATTTCCTGTTTCAACAAGTATGATTTCGACCGCGATATCCTGTTCATGAACATCAATGACGTGGCCGAACTGCTGGACCTTGACTACGGCGCGGCGTCCGCCATCTACATCTGGACCCCGGACCCTTTCCACATGGACGGTTTTCTCTCCCGCGTCCGGAGCGAACTTGCGAAAAACGCCCCGTTCTGCTTCATCGAGTCCTGGCAGGAGATCAACAAGCGGCTCCTCGGGGTGCTTCAGGTGGAAAAAAACATGCAGTTCTTCCTGCTGGTCTTCATCGTGCTGGTCGCCGCGTTCAGCATCACCAACACACTGATCACGACAGTCATCCAGAAGACCAAGGAAATCGGACTGCTCAAGGCCATGGGAGCGGGCTCAGGGACGGTCATGCGGATCTTCATTCTGCAGGGCTTTTTCGTGGGAGTGATCGGAACCGCATCTGGAATCATTATGGGGGCGCTGGTGGTCAAATACCGCATGGCGATTCTGCTGTCCATGCGCGCAATCACCGGACAGGAAATCTTCCCGCCCGAGATCTATTATTTCAATGAACTCCCCGCCCGGATCATCATGACGGATATTTTCTGGATCGGGATCATCTCCGTTCTGCTGTGCACTTTCGGCGGGGTGATACCGGCGTTGCGAGCGGCAAAACTGGATCCGTCGAAGGCGTTGCGCTATGAATAACGGCAACCTCGAAAACACCAGCCCCTTTCTGAAGGTCGAAGGAATCGCCAAGAGTTTCCGGATCGGAGCCAGCCTCGTGGAGGTCCTCAAAGATGTCACGCTGTCGGTCGAACACGGAGAGTGGCTTGCACTTCTCGGCGCGTCCGGCAGCGGAAAAACCACACTGCTTGACATCATCGGAACGATCTCCCGTCCGGACAAGGGAAGCCTCGCAATCGGCGGACACAATGTCGCCTCGTTCTCCGCCCGTGAAACCGTGGCTTTCCGCCGCCGTCACATCGGGTTTGTCTTCCAGGCGTATCACATGCTGCCCGAACTCAATATCTGCGAAAACGTGATGCTCCCGGCCATGCTGGAACACTCCTCCAGAAACGAGGCCCGGAAAAAGGCGCTCGAACTGCTGGACCGAGTGGGACTCTCCCATCGCGTCGGGCACCGTGCGAACGAACTTTCCGGCGGTGAACAGCAGCGGGCGGCCATCGCCCGTTCCCTCATCAACTCGCCGGAGCTCCTGCTGGCGGACGAACCGACAGGCAATCTGGATTCCGTCACGGGCGCGGGGATTCTGGACCTTTTCCGCAAAATTCACACCGAGGCGAAAACAACGATCGTCATGGTCACGCACGACAGGAATGTCGCCGCGCTGGCCGACCGTTCCGTGGAGCTGAAAGACGGTTTTCTTGTTTCCGGTTGTTGACAACTTGCCGTTCCGGTGTTACAGTGTAGCTCCAAATCCAATTAGTTGAACATTGAAGAATATCCAACAAAACGGCAAATTGGGAGACTCCAAAATGGCACCATTTAAATTCGGTCTGATCGGCTGCGGAAGAATCGCGGAAGCCAACCACATCCCGGAAATTCTTTCCCTCGGAAAAAAAGCGGTCGTAACAGCCATGTTCGACAAACAGAAAGGCAAAGCCGAGGCACTCGCAGCGAAATTCAACCTGAAGTCAAAAATCTGCAAGACGTTCGATGAACTTCTGGCCTCGGACATCGACGCGGTCATGATCGCCACGCCGAACCTGTATCATTGCGAACAGACCCTCGCAGCGCTCAACGCCGGCAAACACGTCCTTGTAGAAAAACCGATGGCATCCTCCTTGGAAGAAGCCGACGAGATGATCGACCTCGCCGCGAAAAAGGGACTTGTCCTTCAGGTCAACCAGTCGCTCCGTTACCACGCGCCCTACAAGAAGGTCAAGGACCTCATTGACGAAGGAGTCATCGGCAAACCGCTCCACGCCCGCTGCCTCCGCGCCTCCAACGCCAGCCCGGACGTCAACTGGTCCCCCGGCGCCACATGGTTCGTCCAGAAAAAATACAAGGGAAGCCTCGTCACGGACATCGCGGTCCACATGGCCGACGCGCTTTACTGGTTCTTCGGCCCGGTCGAGGGCATCATGGCCAAAACCCGCTGTCTCTCGCATGAGGTACCGGACAATGTGGTCGCCCTGTTCACCTTCCAGAACGGAGCGTCGGCCGTTCTCGAACTGAGCTGGACCTTCCCGAAGAGCAGTTCCGCCTTCGAAATCTACGGAGAGGACGGCTACATCTCGATAGGCACGGAAGGAATTGAAATCTGGAAGAAGGGCGTCAAAAAACCGCGCCTTGTCAAATATGCCGCCATCCGGAAGGTTCCCAATTCCCACGCGGAATTCATCAAAGCGGTCGTGGAAGGAAGCAAATACAACTGGAAGTTCGGACGCGGCGCTCTCGCGCTCTGCATGGCGATTCTGGAGTCCAGCAGCCAGAAGAGCTCCGTGGTTCCGAAGTTCCGCGCTGTTCCCGAAGCGGGCGGAGTGAAAAAGCAGACGGCAAAAAAAATGCCCGGCAAAAAGAAATGATTCCTGCCTGACCCTTTCATAAAAAGACTTCCGGACCTTCTTTCCGGGAGTCTTTTTTTTCGGCGTTTTCCTGTTTTTATTTTCGCTCCCGCTTGACTTTACGGGTGTTTCCGCTTATTGTATCAGGCTATTGAAATCATCCACTTTACGGAGCAACCAGAAAATGAAAATCAAGTCAGTCTTTCTTTCCCTTGCACTCGCGGCAACGGCTGTTTTCCTGATGGGAACAGCCTCCTGCGAAAGGTTCATGGAGGATCCTGAAAAATATGTCACGGAAGAAAGCGACAAGACCCCCCGGTATGTCGTCACAGTTCATGACATCGTCAAATACAAACGCGCGGAAATTCTGGAAATCGATGTGGATTCCTTCTTCGGAGGAACCGTCTGCATCAATAAAAATGCGCGGCTGCACTCAAAGGACATCATGAAAATCGAACTGGTCCCGCGCGCCAACAACAAAGAGTTCTTCGACTTGAAACTTACGCTCTCCCCGCGCGGACAGAAAATCTGGAGCACCTTCGCAATATCCAATGAGGACAGCGATAAACTTGCTGTCCTGATCGACGGCATGTATTACCGTTCCTTCACCCCCGTTTTCCTGACCGAACCGGAAGTGAAGGAAGTGGTACTTCAAGGGCCCTTCGATCCCGCCACCGCCAAGGGAATTGTGATCAACGCCGAGCGAAACTACAAGATCTTCAACAACCTGTAATCCTATACTCCAAGCCGCCCCGCCCCCTGCTCTTGATGCAGGAACACCGGGGCGGTATTTTTTCGGCTCGCACTTTCCGAAAACCGGGTATTTCCTCAATGATTTTTCACGCATGTACATAAAAATCCCTGAAGGACAGAACACCGGGAAGAAAAAACAGGGATTAAAAAATGGTGGCGGCTACCTGAATTTCATCGGCTTCACCAATACACTCAAAATAGCTCTTCCAGTTGCCATTTCGAACTCAAAAGATGATGGTTACGACCAAGATTCCCATTTGTCGCATAACTTCCAGAAAATGGCGCAAAGTGGCGCATTTCTGGAGGGAAGTGGCGCAAAAGTGGCGCAAGGAAAAACGATCATAAAGCCTCATGCTTTTGAACAAATATAGCATTCTTTTGAAAAACAACAACTCATGAACCGCAACTTTTCAAAAAAAAACTCTCCCATACCGGCCAGGCATAGGAGAGTCCGGATTATTCCGGTTTTACTTTTTGAAGAGGCCGACAAGCCCCGTTACGATCAGAGTTGCCAGAACGCCGAGACCGAAACCGATCCCCGCGTCTTCCAGCGTTGAGTCGTTCCAGTCCTCGATCTGCCTACCTTCTTCTTCCGGGGGCAGATTCGAAGTCTCTTTTTCAGGATCGGTCTTTCCCGCGTTTTCTTCATTCTTCTTGAATCCAAACATTTTTTCCTCGCTTTCAGGTTCGTTTCATTCGTTTTCTTCTTCGTTTTTTGTTCTTCCTGGACGCTCATACTCCACCCCGCAACTGACGCAGAGATAGCCGTCGTCCCATTCGATCAAAGCCCCGCCGCATTCCGGACATCTTCTTTCTTCCATGGCTACACCTTGAACGTTTGGCCGCATTTGATGCAGCGGTA
>Ga0209373_10002502_pt1 | contig 18339 bp, 19 predicted proteins | sample Higcelweek5metaG_FD_187173 | JGI IMG/M metagenome (GOLD analysis project Ga0209373, IMG submission 187173) | Freshwater pond sediment microbial communities from the University of Edinburgh, under environmental carbon perturbations - High... | ecosystem: Environmental > Aquatic > Freshwater >... | reverse complement strand
CAACCTCGTCCGCGCCGTCGCCGACAAAAAATCTCTCAAACTCAGGCGCAAGGCCGCAGGATGGGACGTCCGATACATGAAGATCATCCTCGGCCTACCAACGCGTTAACCTGGATTCGTTGCCCTGCGCGACGCCCCGTCCTGCGTCTGGCTAATGATTCTCCGGCTTTGGCCGTGTTGACAACCGTCCTTGCCCGGTATCTCGTTGGTCGCCCAAGGTGGACGGGCGCCTGAACCGGATGCCCCGGCGGGTCCGGTCGCCCGCGCCCTGTTCACGCCACAACGCTGAGGTCAATCATGCCCTTGCTTTTTTCCTACGGCACGCTCCAGCAGGATGACGTGCAGCAAGCCACGTTCGGGCGGCTGTTGCAGGGCTACACGGATCAACTGGTCGGCTATGATCGGACGATGGTTCCCATCGACGATCCGCAAGTGGTCAAAACCAGCGGCAAGACCCACCATCCGATCATCGCCTTCAGCGGCGACAACGCCGACCGGGTGGATGGGACCGTGTTTGAAATCACCGACGCCGAACTGGCGCAGGCCGACGCGTATGAGGTCGCCGCCTACAAGCGGGTCGCCGCCGACACCGCCGCCGGACGGTCCGTCTGGGTGTATGTGGACGCCCGTTTCGCCCCGACCTGACCACACGACCTTTGGTGTTGCCGGGATCCTCGCCGTCCTTATGCAGAGGGCGGCGGGGATCGCCGGTCCGGCTCGTCAGCCCCCGAGATAACGGGTTTCCAGATGCCGCTTGAACACGCTGACGTCGAGCGGGCGGCCCGTCGCGGCGGTCAGCAGCGCGTCGCCGGAGGCGTGGAAGCAGCCGGTCTGATGGATGTTGGTCCGCAGCCAGCCGACCAGCGGGGCGAAATCACCCCGGCCCAGCGCCGGAACAATCTCCGGCTCCGCCTCGCGCGCGGCGGCGAAAAGCTGCGCCGCCGTCATAGCCCCCAGCGTGTAGCTGGGGAAATAGCCCCAGCCGCCGCCCGGCCAATGAATGTCCTGCAAACAGCCCCGGCGGTCGTCGGGCGGGACCACGCCGACCAACTCCAGCATGCCGTCGTTCCAGGCCCCTGGCAGATCTGCCAAATCGAGATCGCCCGACACCAGCGCCTTTTCCAGGCGATAGCGCAGGATCACATGGGCGGGGTACGTCACCTCGTCGGCGTCCACCCGGATGAAGCCGCGCTCCACCCGGCCATAAAGGCGGCGGAGATTGTCCACCTCCCATTCCGGCCCGGTTCCGCCGAAGGCTTCGCGGACGACGGGAGCCAGCCAGGTGATGAACTCAGCGGAGCGGGCGGCCTGCATCTCCATGATGAGCGATTGGCTCTCATGCACCGCCATGCCGCGCGCCTGCCCCACCGGCTGCGCCAGATGGGCGCGCGGGCGGCCTTGCTCATACAGCGCGTGGCCCGTCTCGTGAACCACGCCCATCAGGGCCTTGGTGAAATCCTCTTCGGCGTAACGGGTGGTGATGCGGACATCGTCGGTGGCCCCGCCGCAGAAGGGATGCAGCGACACGTCCAACCGGCCCCGCTGGAAGTCGAAACCCATCCGCTCCATCATCGACACGCCCAGCGCCCGTTGCGCCTCGACCGGAAAAGGACCGGAGGGGGAAAGCGGCGTCGGCTGCTCCGCCTGTTTGTCGAGCGCGCGCCCGATCAGGTCGGGCAGAAATCCGGCGAGGTCGGCGAACAGTTCGTCGATGCGCGCCGTCCGCGCGCCCGGATCATACTCGTCCAGCAAGGCGTCGTAGGGCGACAGCCCCATCGCCGCGCCCTTGGCCGCCGCGCTTTCGCGCACGCAATCCAGCACCGTCCGCAGCGAGGGCAGCAGGGCGGCGAAATCGCTGTCCGCCCGCGCCGTGCGCCACGTCATTTCACAGACTGAGGCGGCCTTGCTCATCGCCTCCACCAGATCGGCGGGAACGGCGGTGGCGTGGGCGTGGTTGCGCCGCATCTCGCGCAGATTGGCGCGCCGCCAGGGATCCAGACTGTCGTCGCACTCGGCCTCCGCCAACAGATCGGCCAGGCGCGGGTCGGTGGACATCTCATGGACGATGACGGACAGGGTGGCCGTCTGTTCGGCCCGCCCCTCGTTCGCGCCGTCCGGCATGATCGTCTGGGTGTCCCAGCCGAGAATCCCCAGCGCGTCGCCGATGGCGGCGATGCGGGCGTAGCGGCGTTCAAGCTCTTGATACGCGGTCATGCGGCCTGCCTGTTGGTGTCGCCGTCACGGCGGCGTTTGCGTTGCGACAGCACATACACAACCGCCAGCGTCGCCGCCAGCCCGTACCACGTCAAGGCGTACTGCGCGTGGTTGTTGGGAAGCTCGACGCGCGGCTCGATACCGGCGGGCAGCCCGCCCGGCGTCTGGCCGGGCAGCGCCTCCACCAGGAAGGGGGCGACCGGCCCCAGCGCTTGCGCCGCCGCCATCGCCGCCGGATCGGCGCGCATCCAGACCTCCACGCCCGGCGTGTTGTCGGGCTGGAACAGTCCGGCGCTCTGCGGCAAACGGACGATGCCGCGCAGGCTGGTCGGCCCCTCGACGCGGCCCGCCGCGCGGCTGGCCATCGCGCGTTTGTCCATCGGCACGAAACCGCGATTGACCAGCACCATGCCGCCGCCGTCGTCCCGCTGAAACGGCGTCATCACCTCATACCCCGCCTGCCCCTGGCGTGGGCGGGCGAGCAGCAGCATCTCGTGATCGTTCCGAAATTGGCCCGACAGCGTGACCGGGCGGAACTCCCACGCGGCGGGATCGTCAAGCGCGACCGGCAGAGCGACCGGCGGCGCCGTCACCCGCTCCGCCACCCGCGCGATCAGATCGGTTTTCCACGCCATGCGCTGGAGCTGCCACGTCCCCAGACCCAGCATGACGGCGATGGCCGGAATGGTCGTCAGCGTCGCGGCCAGAGTCGGACGAAAAACGCGCGCGCCACTCGTTCCCTCGTCGGTCATTCCCCCGACTCAAGCTCGCTGCGGCGAAAGCGGTATTGCTGGGCGATGACCAGCGCCTTTGCCGGGCGCAGCATGCCAAGCGTCAAGCCGGTGACGACGACGCTCCAGACGATGGCGTGCAGCCACAGCGGCCAATCCACCGACATCGACACCCACAGCGCCATCGGCACGATCAGAAAATTCAAAATGAAGATGAGGAAGACCGCCGGGCCGTCGCCGCTGTCCACCTTGGAAAAATCGAGACCGCAGACGTCGCAGCGTTCGGCGACGTCCAGAAAGCCCTTGAACAGCTTTCCCCGGCCACAGCGCGGGCATGCGCACCGCAAGCCCGCTGTGACTGGGGAAATGTTCGGATGATAGCCGGTCAACCGCCCAGGCTCCTCACGTTCGGCTCCTCAATGGCCGCCCCCTCAATGGCCACCATGCGCGCCGCCAAGGCCACCCCACCAATAGACCGAGATGAACAGGAACAGCCACACCACGTCCACGAAGTGCCAGTACCAGGCCGCCGCCTCGAAACCGAAATGGCTTTCCGGGGTGAAATGACCCTTGTTGGTGCGGATCCAGCAGACCGCCAGGAAAATGGTGCCGACCAGCACATGGAAGCCGTGAAAGCCGGTGGCCATGTAGAAGGTGGACGGGAAGATGCCGTCGGTGAATTTGAAGGCGGCGTGGGCGTACTCATAGCCCTGGAAGAAGGTGAACATCACGCCCAGCAGAACGGTGATTCCCAGCGCCTTGGAGGCTTCCTTCATCTTGCCTTCGATGATGGCGTGGTGCGCCCAGGTGACGGTGACGCCCGACAGCAGCAGGATCAACGTCATCATCAGCGGCATGTGGAAGGGGTCGATCACCTCGATGCCCGGCGGCGGCCAATGGGCGTCCGGGTTGGTCGGCGACGCCTTGGGGAACAGCGCCGCGCCAAAGAAGGCCCAGAAGAAGGCGGCGAAGAACATCACCTCCGAGGCGATGAACAGCGCCATGCCATAGCGCAGGCCGATCTTCACCACCGGCGTGTGAGCCTTTTCGACCACTGCCTCCTTGATGACGTCGCGCCACCAGCCGAACATCACGCCCAGGATCGACAGAAAGCCCAGGATCAGCAGCAGCTTGCCCGACCCGTGCATGTACAAAACCATGCCGGTCGCAAACAAACCGCCCGCGAAGGCGCCCAGCAAGGGCCATGGGCTGGGGCTGACCAGATGGTAAGGATGCGGAACACCGGCCCTGATCGAGGCGGATGGTTCTTGCGGCGCGTGCCCGTGGGTGATGTCGGCCATCGTCTCTCAACCCCAATGGTTCAGTTTGTGGCGGTCGCGCTGGGCGCCGCCTTTTGATTGCTTCCCGGCGCCCGCTGCGCCAGAACGGCGTCGCTGTCTTTGGCGCGGAAGAAGGTGTAGGACAGCGTGATGGTGGTGACGTCGTCCATGTTGGGGTCGTTGTTCATCGCCGGATCGACGAAGAACGCGACCGGCATGTCCACCGACTGCCCCGGCTGCAAAATCTGCTCGGTGAAGCAAAAGCATTCGAGCTTGTTGAAATACTGCCCGACCTTGTCCGGCGTGACGTTGTAGACCGCCGTGCCGACCGTCGCCCGCGTCGAGCGGCTTTCCGCCCGATAGGCGGCGAAGCCGGTTTCGCCCAGCTTCAGCGCCATGTCCTTTTGCTCGGGCCGGAAGGACCAGGGCAAATTCATGTTGGTGTCGGCGTTGAAGCGGATCGTCACCTTGCGGTCGATCACCGTCGCCGCCGCCGCCGCCGCCCGCTGCGTCGTCCCGCCAAAGCCCGTGACCGAGCAGAACAGCGAATAGAGCGGCGATGAGGCATAGGTCAGCCCGATCATCCCGAAGACCAGCCCGAAGAGCGAGGTCAGGATGACGAGGTTGCGGCGGCGCAGGGCGCGGTCCATGGCGTCAATGCCCCATGCTCATGCGCACGACGGTGATGCCGTAAAACAGCGCCACCAGCCCGATCAGCCCGGCGAGCACCGCCAGATTGCGCCCGCGCAGGCGCTTGGCCCGCTCGCTGGCCAATTGGGCGGCGTCCGGTCGGCCCGGAAGTTCCCGATCCACAACGGTCATGCCCCACCTCCAACGACAAGCCGCTCGCCGATCATCAGGGCGAACAGCAGGAACAGATACAGGATGGAAAAGCCGAACATCTTCTTGGCCGGGCCGTCGTCGGTGGACAGCAGCACGCGCACGGCGCAGCCGACGAACATCAGGCCCAGCAGGCTCGACGACGCCAGATAGACGGGTCCGGCGATTCCGACGAAGTATGGCGAAGCGGCGACCGGCAGCAGGACCAGCGTGTAGACCAGCATCTGCCGCTTGGTGGATCGCGGTCCGGCGACCACCGGCATCATCGGCACGCCCGCGCGGGTGTAGTCGCTGTTGCGGAACAGCGCCAGCGCCCAGAAATGCGGCGGCGTCCACAGGAAGATCAGCAAAAACAGCAGGATCGACGGCACGGCGACGTCGCCCGTCACCGCCGCCCAGCCGATCATCGGCGGAAAGGCCCCCGCCGCGCCGCCGATGACAATGTTTTGCGGCGTCCGCCGCTTCAGACCCATGGTGTAGACGACGATGTAGAACAGGATGGTCAGCGCCAGCAGCGCCGCCGCCGTCCAATTGACGCCAACCCCCATCACCAGCGTGGACAGAACCGCCAAAATCCCGCCAAAGCCCAACGCCTCGTCCGCGCCGACCCGGCCCGAGGGGATCGGGCGGTTGGCCGTGCGGGTCATGACCGCGTCGATGTCGCGGTCGTACCACATGTTGATGGCGCCCGACGCGCCCGCGCCCACGGCGATGCACAGCACCGCCACCGCGCCGATCAGCGGGTGAATGTGCCCAGGCGCCAGCACCAGCCCGGCCAGCCCGGTGAACACCACCAGCGACATGACCCGAGGCTTCAGCAACTCGATGTAGTCACCGGCGGACGCGCCGGGAACCCGCTCAAGCGTTGCATCCGTCATGGCCGTCCCTCCCCGCCTTGTTCGTGCTTTTTGCGTTTGTCCTGTCGGCCCAACGCCGGGCGGCGTCCGGTTGGGAGCGTCGCCCGGCCATGGACCATCATCCGGTCACTTGACCTGCGGCAGCGTTTCAAAGGCGTGGAACGGCGGCGGCGAGCTGACCGTCCATTCCAGCGTGCTGGCCTGCGGCCCCCAATAGGCGCCCGGCACCCGTTCGCCGCTGCGCAGCGTCTTGATGGCGATCCAGACGAACAGCAGGGTTGAGGCGAAGGAGATGTAGGCGCCGAAGGAGGAGATCATGTTCCAACCGGCGTAGGCGTCCGGGTAATCCGGGATGCGGCGCGGCATGCCCGCCAGACCCAGGAAATGCTGCGGGAAGAACAGCATGTTGACGCCGATGAAGGTCGTGTAGAAGTGAACCTTGCCCCAGAATTCCGGATATTGGCGGCCCGACATCTTGCCGATCCAGTAGTACCAGCCGGCGAAGATCGAGAAGACCGCGCCCAGCGACAGCACATAGTGGAAATGGGCGACGACGTAATAGGTGTCGTGCATGACGTTGTCCAAGCCGCCGTTGGCCAGAACCACGCCGGTCACGCCGCCGACGGTGAACAGGAAGATGAAGCCGATGGCCCAGAGCATCGGCACCTTGAACTCGATGGAGCCGCCCCACATCGTGGCGATCCAGGAGAAGATCTTCACGCCGGTCGGCACCGCGATAATCATCGTGGCGGCGGTGAAATAGGCCTTGGTGTTGACGTCCAGGCCGACCGTGTACATGTGGTGCGCCCAGACGACGAAGCCGACGACGCCGATGGCGACCATCGCGTAGGCCATGCCGAGATAGCCGAAGATCGGCTTCTTGGAGAAGGTCGAGATGATGTGGCTGATGATGCCGAAGGCCGGCAGGATCATGATGTAGACTTCGGGGTGGCCGAAGAACCAGAACAGATGCTGGAACAGCATCGGGTCGCCGCCGCCTTCCGGGTTGAAGAAGGTGGTGCCGAAATTGCGGTCGGTCAGCAGCATGGTGATGGCGCCGCCCAGAACCGGCACGGCCAGCAGCAGCAGGAACGCCGTGACCAGCATCGACCAGACGAACAGCGGCATCTTGTGCAGCGTCATGCCCGGCGCGCGCATGTTGAAGATGGTGGTGATGAAGTTCACCGCGCCCAGGATCGAGCTGGCGCCCGCCAGATGCAGCGCGAAGATCGCCATGTCGACCGACGGCCCGCTGTGGCCCAGCGGCGAGGACAGCGGCGGGTAAATCGTCCAGCCGGTGCCCGCCCCGTTGCCGACGAAGGCCGAGCCGAGCAGCAGCAGGAAGGCGGGAACGATCAGCCAGAAGCTGATGTTGTTCATGCGCGGAAAGGCCATGTCGGGCGAACCGATCATGAGCGGCACGAACCAGTTGCCAAAGCCGCCGATCAAGGCGGGCATGACGACGAAGAACACCATGATGAGGCCGTGCGCCGTAATCAGCACGTTCCACATCTGGCCGTCGGCGACGAACTGCAAGCCCGGCGATTGCAGCTCAAGCCGCATGATGACGGAGAACAGCCCGCCGATCAGCCCGGCGATCACCGAGAAGATCAGATAGAGCGTTCCGATGTCCTTGTGGTTGGTCGAAAAGAGCCAGCGCGGCACGAACCCCGGAATGTGGTGGTCGTGTCCGTGGCCATCGTCGTGGCCGTGAGCCTGCCCAGGATTGGCGTCTGCCATGTCTCTACCCTTTGTCGCTGCCCCTCAGGCCCGTCCGCGTCGCTTTCCGCTGTCGGAAAGCCGTGGGCGGCGGCGGGGGTTGGTTCTTTTCGGCGTTGCGGTGTCAGGCGGGGTTATTCGACGGTCACGCCAATAGGAGCCTGGGCCACGTCGCGGCTGGCGTCGCGCGGACCAAAGGCGACCTTGGCCTTGGCGACCCAGGCGTCGAACTTCTCTTTCGAGACGACCTCGACCGCGATGGGCATGTAGCCGTGGTTGGTGCCGCAGATTTCAGAGCATTGGCCGTAATAGACGCCTTCGCGCTCGGCCTTGAACCAGGTCTCGTTGATGCGGCCCGGCATGCCGTCCTTCTTCACGCCGAAGGCCGGAAGCGCCCAGGAGTGGATGACGTCGCCCGCCGTCACCAGCAGGCGCACGGTGGCGTTGACCGGCACGACGACGCGGTTGTCGACCTCCAGAAGGCGGCGCTGGCCGGGCTTCAGGTCGGCTTCCTGAATGATGTAGCTGGAAAAGGCGATGTTGCCCTGGTCGGGATATTCATAATCCCAATACCATTGGCGGCCCGTGACCTTGATGGTCATGTCGGCCTGCGGCACCCGTTCGGCCATGTAGAGCAGCTTGAACGACGGCACGGCGACGACGATCAGGATGATGACCGGCAAAACCGTCCAGGCCACCTCAAGCAACGTGTGATGCGCGGTCTTGGACGGAACCGGGTTGCGCTTGGCGTTGAAACGAACCGCGCAATAGGCCAGCAGCGCCGCCACGAAGATCACGATCAGCGTGATGATGATGGTCAGCAGGCTGTGGAACGAGTCCATCAGGTGCTTGACCGGCGAGGCCGCCTCTTGCAGCCCCATCTGCCACGGGTGCGGCTCGTTCGCCGCCGCCGTTCCGCAGACTCCCGCCAGTGTGAGGACCGCCCCAAGACCGGCGGCGCGCAGATTTTGCCGTTTCATCCCCAACCCTCATCTATGCCGCGACTTTCGTCATAGGTCGCAGTCGTCTCTTCCCGCCGGAACCGCTTTCGCCCATAATTGTTCGCACTCCGATCAATGCGTCTGGAATACGATTGGGCGCTTTAGCAAAAACCGGATAATGCAGGGTTCGTGCCATTCTGAGGGCGTCATTTCCCCGCAGGCCGAGCTTATCCCTACATCACACTCGGTTACAAGCGATTCCTAACCCTGCGGCTGACCATGAACGACAAGCGGTTTCTGACTCCCTTGGAACAGAAAGCTTGAGCGTTATGAAGGGTTAAACCATGCGGCAGCTTGTCGCAGTCCGTTTGTCCAGCAAATTTGTTTGAGCACGAAAAGTGATCGCGATTTTGTCCTGAGCGCATCGCAGTGGGCGATTATCGAACAATGGTGCGGCGCGCGTGGAAGAATCCTCGCCGCCCGAATCAACGGGAACAGGAAAGTTTCTGCATTAAACCCCAGCCTTGAAAGGCTGGAGTTCGCAAGAAAATTGTCAGAACAGGAATAGACGATGGCCGCAAAAAGAGCCAAACAGCGTCAATGATCGCCCGCAATGACTTTGCGAATGCGCCGAACGCCGGACCAGACAAATGCGATCACAATCGGAATCATCAGCCCAACCAACATGTCGGGATCGACCTTCAGTCCGAACCCCTTCAGCCCCTTGGCGGCGTAACCGACGATGCCGACCAGATAATAGCTGATCGCCACCACCGACAGCCCTTCGACCGTCTCCTGAAGGCGCAGTTGCAACTGCGCCCGGCGGTCCATCGACTGGAGCAGCTCCGCGTTCTGCCCCTCCACCGCGATCTCGACGCGGGTGCGCAACAGGTTGCTGGCGCGGGCGACTCGCTGCGACAGGTTGTTGAGCCGCTGCTCCACCGCTTCGCAGGTGCGAATCGCCGGGGTCAGGCGGCGGTCCATGAACTCGCGGACGGTTTGCAGCCCTTCGATGCGGATCTCCCGCAGCTCGTCGATGCGCTTTTCCACCAACTCGTGATAGGCCCGCGCCGCGCCGAATCGGTAGGAGGTTTCCGAGGCGATCTGTTCGGTCTGCGCCGCCAACAGGGTCAACCGATCCAACAAATCACGCTCGTCCTGCAAGCCGCGCAGGGTGGCGATTCGCGTCGTCACGTCGGCCAGTCCGGCCTCGATCGGGTTGATGCGCGGCAGCACGCCGCGCGCCGCTGGCAGGGCCAGCAGGGCGAGCACGCGGTAGGTCTCGATCTCCAGCAATCGTTGGACGACGCGGCCCGTCTGGCGCGGCGTCATCGAATGATCCATCACCAGCATCCGCGAAAAACCATCGCCATGGATGCGGAAATCGGTCCAGGCGGTGGCCGAGCGTCCGGCGATGCGCGAGCCGACGTAATTTTCCGAGCCGAACATCGCCGTCATCATGTTTGCCGACGGTTCCGGCGTCTGATCGTCGAGCACGGCGACATGGACGCCGACCATCAGTTCGCCCGGCAGCCCGTTCAGCCATTCGCGCGGCACGGCGTTCAGCGCCGGTTCAACGAAGGGATCCGCCAGCGTCCCCGCCGGGGTGACGCTGGGGCGGAAGACGGTCCAAGTGGAAAATTCGGTGTGCCGCTCCCACTTCAGGCGGAAGCTGCCGAACGAGGCGCTGTGGTGGGTGGCCCCTTGGGACGGGCGCGGGATCCCGGCCCAGTCGCACAGGGATTCCAGATGACGGCGGTCGGTCTCCCCCGCCCCTTCGCCCGACAGCATGGCCAGCATGGTGACGCGCACCGGCGCGGTCATGGAGTCCGGCGGGCGGGCGTGGACCTCGTTGGTCAGGGCCAGCCGCAGCGCGTGATCCTTCAGGACCCGCGCGCTTGAGGCGGAAGCCCCGGCGGGCGTGGCGTCGCGCGGCTGGAGTCCGGTGGTTTGGCTTGCCTCACGCTCGCTCATGCTCGCCCTTCCCTGTTTTTCTGACGCGCCGTCGCCGTCGCGGGAACGCCAAGCCTTGCCGGACGACGCCCGCGACGCCACACTGTATGTTCAATCTTAGACCACACCGCACGCAGCGGCGCGAGAGCGTCGGCGGTTTCACCACCCATCCCCAGCTATCCGAGGATCCGTCGCGATCCGTTCAGCCCCTGAGACCCGGAGTGTTCATGAGCGCGCTTGCCATCACCGACGATCTTTTCTTCAACCGCGCGGGCATGGACCGCGCCCGTGTGGAAGGCGTCGTGCAAGAGGCCCTCGCCAGCGCCGACGACGGCGAGCTTTATCTGGAATACGCCCAGAGCGAATCGCTGGGTTGGGACGACGGCAAGCTGAAATCGGCCAGCTTCGACACCACGCAGGGCTTCGGCCTGCGCGCCATCGCCGGGGAGGCCACCGGCTTCGCCCACGCCTCAACCCTGTCGGAAGACGCGATCCGCCGCGCCGCGACCACCGTGCGCGCCGTCCAGGCCGGGCACAGCGGCACGCTGGCCGAACCGCCGGGCGGCACCAACCGCGCGCTCTACATGCCCGACAACCCGCTGCACCTTGTCCCGTTCGAGGAAAAGGTGAGGCTGCTGGCCGACATCGACGCCTACGCCCGCGCCAAGGACGAGCGGGTGCGGCAGGTCAGTTGCTCCATCAGCGGCGAATGGCAGGCGGTGCAGATCCTGCGCGGCGATGGCGTCCGCGTCGCCGATCTGCGCCCGCTGGTGCGCTTGAACGTCTCGGTCGTGGTGGCCGAGGGCGACCGCATGGAGACCGGCAGCTATGGCGGCGGCGGGCGCGTCACTTACGAGCATTACATCCAGCCGGAAACCTGGCGCGCCTTCACCGACGAGGCCTTGCGTCAGGCCCTGATGAATCTGACCTCGGTTCCCGCCCCGGCGGGCGAAATGACTGTGGTGCTCGGCAATGGCTGGCCCGGCATCCTGCTGCACGAGGCCATTGGCCATGGGCTGGAGGGCGACTTCAACCGCAAGAAGACGTCGGCCTTCTCCGGCCTGCTCGGCCAGCGCATCGCCGCCCCCGGCGTCACCATCGTCGATGACGGCACCATCGAAAACGCGCGCGGCTCGATCTCCGTCGATGACGAGGGCACGCCCGGCCAATGCACGACTCTGGTCGAGGACGGCATCCTCGTCGGCTTCATGCAGGACCGGATGAACGCCCGCCTGATGGGCATGCGCCCTACCGGCAACGGGCGGCGCCAGAGCTTCGCCTATCACCCGATGCCGCGCATGACCAACACCGTGATGCGCAACGGCCATCACAGCCCGGAAGAGATCATCGCCTCGGTCAAGAAGGGCCTTTACGCCAAGAATTTCGGCGGCGGTCAGGTGGACATCACCAACGGCAAGTTCGTCTTCTCGGCCAGCGAAGCGTATCTGATCGAAGACGGCAAGATCGGCCCGGCGGTGAAGGGCGCGACCCTGATCGGCAACGGGCCGGACAGCCTGACCCGCGTGTCGATGATCGGCAATGACAGCCGTCTGGATCCCGGCGTCGGCACCTGCGGCAAGGACGGCCAAGGCGTGCCGGTCGGCGTCGGCCAGCCCACCTTGCGGCTGGACGGGCTGACGGTCGGCGGCACGGGGGGCTGAGGACGATCCGGCGGCGGGCGCCTGCGACCCGCCGCCGCCCACAACCGCCACTCTTGACAGACGAAGGCTGCGACCGCCTTAGTCAACGGGTCGATTGTGTCTTGGAAGCAGCCCGATGTTTTTGATCGTTCTGGCTTTGGCGTGTCTGGTGGCGATCAACGCCTGGACCATTTGGATCGCGGCGACGCGGCGCGGCGTCGTTCAGGCTTATTGGGCGTTGTCCGGCTCCTTCATGGGCATCGGCCTGATGGCGGTGATCGGCGTCTTCGCCTTTCCCGGGCTGTTGCAACTCGATCCGACCAGCGGCGAAATGCCGCCCGCCTTCGGGTTGGGCTTTGGATTGGTCGTGATCGGGTTGACCGGAGGCGCCATCGGCGCGGCCATGATGGGCTTGGCCCGGCTTTGGCGGCGCAAACGCGCGGCAACCATCGCTGCGGCGGAGGGCGTCGGCGCGCGATCCGAAGAAGCGCCGTCCGGGGAAACGCCCTTGGGAACGGCCCGCGACGCCTGATCCGGGCGCCCCCCTCCCAGAAACGCGCACAGCCCTCACACGCGGGACCAGCCGATGCCGATTTTTTCCATCATCCTGCCCACCCTGCGCCAGCCCTTGGCCGAAGCGGCGATCCGGGCGATCCAAGAGCACAGCGTCGGACATGATTATGAAATCGTGCTGGTCGCCCCCTTCGCCATCGACGCGCCGCGCGTGGTGTCGGTGATCGAGACGGAGCGGCGCGGCAACTGCACCGCCCACGCCACTGGCTACGCCGCCTCCAGCGGCGACGTGATCGTCGCGATGAGCGACGATCATCTGGCATTGCCCGGCTGGCTCGACGGCGTGGCCGAGACCATCGCCGCGAAGGAGAAACTGGACTTTCCGTTTCTGGGCGGGCTGAACCGGCCCGATCATCCGCATTTCGGGGTAATTTACGGCCTGTATTACGCCTATTTCCCGGTGATGTCGCGCCGCAGCGTGGAGGAGGTCGGCGGCTGGTTTTCCACCGACTACCGCGCCCATTACGGCGATCCCGATCTGGCGATCCGCGTCTGGGCCTTGGGCGGACGCTGCGAGTTGCTGCCGGGCGATCACCTCGCCACCAATCCGGACGAGGATCCCGACAGCCAGTCGATCCACAAGCAAACCTCGATGGCCGCCGACGTCGCAACCTTCGCCACCAAATATCATCGGGCGTTTGGCGGTGGTTTTCCGCTGGATTTTGGGCAGATCAACTTCGACTATCACATCAGCGAGTTGCGCGACATGAGCTTTGTCGCGCGCGTTCCGCCCGCCCGACATGGCGGGCGGGACCGCCATTGGCGTCCGGCCTGACACGAGCCGGAGCCACACACAACAATCCAGGGAGGCGTCCTTGAGCGGACTGGCGTTGGTATCGACCTTTTGCCCCGACCGCGTCGGGCTGGTGTCGGGCATCACCGGGCATCTGTTTGAACTGGGAATCAACCTGCGCGACGCCACCTTCGCCTCGTTGGGCAGCGGGGCGGAGTTCTCGGCGATGTGCGAGTTGCCAAGCGCGCTGACGGTGGACGACGTGCAGGCCAGCCTGTCGGCCCTGCCGGAACTGGCGGGCGCCGAGGTCAAGGTCACGCCCTTCGCCTTCGATCCGGTCCCCGGCCCGCAAGCGCTCATCACCCACCGGGTCGAGGTGTCGGGCGGCGACCAACCCGGTCTGGTCGCCCGTTTGTCGGAGATTTTCACCCAATTCGCCGCGAACATCGTCCGGCTCGACGCGCAAACCCTGCCCGACCGCGACGGTGAACGCTATGCCCTGCGCTTTTCCCTGGCGATCCCGCCGGAACGGTCGGACGTGTGCCTGTCCGCCATCGCCAACACGGCGGAAGCCCTCTCTTTGAATTGCAAAACCGAAGCTCTGTAGCGGGTTTTTGATTGCATTCCATCGTATGATGCGCAAAGGATCGGATCACAAACCAATCCTTTGCGTATCATTGCGTGAAACGCTCCGTTCTTCTGGTCCTGGCGCTCCTGTCGTCGCCCACCACCGCCCGCGCGGAGGATGTCGGCGCCAGCCTGTCGGACTGGGGGAGCGTCGGGCTGTTGCAAACCCCGACCGCCCGAATGCCGCCGGACGGGTCGATGACCGGCGGGCTGAGCGGTCTGGGGCGCTTGCACCGCCATGTCACCCTGTCGGCGCAACCCCTGCCCTGGCTGGAAGTCACCGCCCGCGACAGCCTCTATCCCGGCTATTACGGACTGAGCGAACCCGGCCTGGATGTCAAACTGCGGCTGCGCGAGGAAGGCGAATGGGGGCCGGCCTTGGTGGTCGGCGGGCGCGACGTCACCGGATCGGGCCTTGATCTGCCGGGCAAGGGGCGTTTCGCCGGAGAGTATCTGGCGCTGTCGCGGCGCTGGCAGGATTTCGACGTCACGCTGGGGGTCGGCTGGGGAACGCTGGGCGAGGCCGGGCATTTGCGCAACCCGCTGCGCTTTCTTGGCGGACGTTTCCGCCGCGACCGCGACCCGTCGCTATGGCCAAGCCTGCGCGGGCCGCGCGCCTGGTTTGGCGGCGAGCGGGTCGCCCTGTTCGGCGGGGTGGAGTGGCGCACGCCGATTCCCGACCTCAGCCTGAAAATCGAAAGCTCTGGCGACCGTCTCCGCGCCCAACGGCAGGATGAACCGGGTTTCGCGCCGGGCAGCCGCTACAACATCGGCCTGTCCTACCGCCCCTTCTCCTGGATCGACGCGGGCGCGGCGTTCGAGCAGGGGCGGCGGGCGATGCTGCGGCTGTCGTTTCGCTTCGCTCCCAAGGAGTGGACCGAGCCGGACCGCCGCGCGCCACCAGCGGTCGGACCGCGCCCGTCCAACGAAGCCGCCCTGCCCGCCGGGGACATCCTTACCTTGGCGCGGACCCACGGCCTGCCCGCCCGCGCCGCCGAGGTCAACGGCGACACGGCGACCCTCTGGCTGAACCCGGCGGGAAGCGGTTCGCTTCCCAGCGCGCAAGAGGCTGGCCACGCCGCCCGCCTGCTGGCCAATCTCAGCGCGCCGCAGGTCGAGCGGCTGCGGATCGTCACCGGAACCCAGGGGTTGGACGCCGCGTCCCTGACCCTGCTGCGCCGCGACGTCGAACGCGCCGCCCGCCATCGCGGCAGCGTCGATGAGCTGTGGCGCACCGCGACCCTGGAGCCACCCAACCAGCGCCCGCCCGATTGGCGCCCCCGCCTGGATCTCAGCGTCCGGGTGGCGTCAGAGTTTGATCTGGCCGAACTCGGAACCTATCTGACGCACCGGAGCTACAGCGACGTCGTGCTGCGCGGCGAACCGGCGCGCGGGCTGGTTCTGGGCGGAGCGTTGCGGATCCGGGCCGACGACAACCTGTTCATGCTCGACACCAACGCCCTGCCCGCGTCGGAACCCGTGCGCAGCGACATTCCGCTCCACAGCGAACGCCCCTGGGCGGCGGAGCATCTGTTCGCCGCCCATCTCGCCACTCCGGCTGACGGTCTGACCACCCGCCTGTCCATCGGTCACTTTGAAGAAATGTTCGGCGGCGTCGGCGCCGAAGCGTTGTACCAGCCGTTGACCGCCCGTTGGGCCGCCGGACTGGATCTGAACCGCGTGTGGAAACGCAAAGCCGCCGCGCCGCTGGGCGTCGCCCGCGACAGCGCGCGGCTGACCGGGCACGCCAGCCTCTATTGGGAGAATCCCGGCGCCACCACCACCACCGTTCTGCGGTTGGGCCGCTATCTGGGCGGCGACTGGGGCGGCGGCGTCGAGGTGATCCGCCGTTTTGAGGGCGGCGTCGCCCTGACCGCCCACGCGGCCTGGACCGAGGGGCCGGATCGCGGGCAGAGCCGCTTTGGCGGGCGGATGGATTGGGGCATGGCGCTGGTCGTGCCGGTCGCGGCGTCGGGTTGGTTGCCGGTTGGCGGAACGCTGGAAACGGCGGTTCGCACCTTGGGCCGCGACGCCGGGCAACGGCTGCGCCAACCGCTGCCCCTGTATGACGCCCGCGTTCCCGGCGGCTTTGGCCGGTTGGCCGGAACATGGTCACGCCTGATGGATTGAGCCGCCGCCTCTCACCGCCCTGGACGCGCGTCGTGAAATTCTTCGGAACCTTGCCGCGCCACTGGCGTTGGAAAGCCCGACACCGCACGCCGATGATGGAGCGGAAGGTCGGACCAGAGAGGCTGTGATGCTGTATTGGACGTTGATGTTCTTCGTGATCGCCTTGATCGCAGGCGTGCTTGGTTTTGGCGGCATCGCGGCGGCGACCGCTGAAATCGCCAAGATTCTGTTCTTCCTGTTCTTGGTTCTGTTTGCCGCCAGCCTGATTATGGGGTTGTTCCGGCGGCGTTGACGCCGCCCCGACACTTTCACCCCGTTCCATTGGCCGTTCGCCTCAGGCGTTCAGCCGATCGGACGGGCATTCCCCTTCGACCAACCGCCGCAGCGCCTGGCGCCCACGCGACAGCCTGGACTTCACGGTGCCAAGCGAGACGCCGAGTTGGATCGCCGCCTCGCCGTAGGACGCGCCTTCCAACCCGACCAGCAAGACGACGCGGCGCTGCTCGCTCGGCAGCACCCGCAGCGCCCGGCGCATGTCCCGCAGCTCAAGGCTGACGAATTGGGAGCCGGGCACCCCGCCCAAGGCGGCCAGCGCCTCGTCGTCGATGCCGAGAATCGGTTGGCGACGGCGCAAGCCGTTGATGTGCAGATTGCGCAAGATGGTGAACAGCCAAGCGCGCAGGTTGCTGCCCGGTTGCCACAGATGCAGACGGGCGAGGGCGCGCTCCAGACACTCCTGCACCAGATCATCCGCCAAGGTCGGGTCCCGCGCCATGGAGCGGGCGAAGCGTTGCAACCGAGGAATTTCTTGGGTGATAAGCCGAATGGTGGCCGCGTTGGACGCTTCATCCCGATCAAGATCGGAAAGACGCGTGTCGTCCACGTCATTGTTCAAAGAAATACGGTCGGCGAAACCTCCCAGCATTGACGCCGGAACGACGGACGACCGGAAAATGGGTGGGGCTGTGAGATGCGTCATCTGGAATAAATCTCCACGTTGACCGTCGTCCACACCGCGCACGGACAAGGACAACCGTAAAGCGGGTCGGGGCGACACGGGGGTGCGCCGCCTGGAAGCCGCCTTTTCAAAAAGCACTCAAGGACGGAAAGCCGAATTCAGGGGATTCGGCGAAATTATAATTGGGGAATGAAAAATGAAATTCAGCGAATTTTTCCAAGAACAATAAGCTATAAATTAGTTTGAAGTTCTTATTGACATATTTTGATGTTCGTAAAATTTTGATTTCACTTCATTCAATTCTGATTGCACTGCCATAATCACATTATTTCTAAAAAACATCAACGATCCAATAGGCATACATCGTAAATATTAGAAATTATTTTCTTTGTTGTATTAAAAAAATGACCACCACCCCCGCCCCGCAGGGAAGCAAGGGACTCGGTGGCGTGATTCAGCCAAAAAGGGTTTTTGCATCGGTCTTAAAAATATGAGAGGTTGCGACTCGGAAAAAACGACTCGGAGCGACTCGGAGAGTCAGTGGTTAACAGTTTGGTTATAAATCGCCAATTATCCTTGCGACTCGATTCCGACCCGCCAACGCCCCCTCCCGCCGTCCTTCCCGCCCAAAGGATTCCGCAAGATGCCCATGTCCGCCGACGTCGACACCATCGAACGCACCTCCATCGTCGCCTACACTCTGCTGAATGAACTTCATGACGCTCTGGCGCAGCCCGCCACGCCAGACGACGTGACGCTTGGCCTGCTGATGGGGCTGTCGATGTTTCTCGACGACAAGGTCGGGCCGATCCGCGCCCAACGTCTGATGACCGAAGCGCCCGGCATCGTGCTGAAAACCGACGCCCATGTGACCCCCGACCAGTCGCAAGAGATCCTGCCGGCCCTGCGCGCCTTCGGCAATCACTTGAAAAGCCTGCGCACGCTGGCCCCGGCGACCGTCGAACGCGTTCTCGCCTGACACAACCCGCCCCTATTCCCCACGTCTGGCTCCACGTCAGGGCAACGAATCCAGGTTAACGCGTTGGTAGGCCGAGGATGATCTTCATGTATCGGACGTCCCATCCTGCGGCCTTGCGCCTGAGTTTGAGAGATTTTTTGTCGGCGACGGCGCGGACGAGGTTG
>Ga0209373_10002501_pt1 | contig 18343 bp, 16 predicted proteins | sample Higcelweek5metaG_FD_187173 | JGI IMG/M metagenome (GOLD analysis project Ga0209373, IMG submission 187173) | Freshwater pond sediment microbial communities from the University of Edinburgh, under environmental carbon perturbations - High... | ecosystem: Environmental > Aquatic > Freshwater >... | reverse complement strand
CCAAGCCTGGCCAAGGGCATAGTAAAAAGGGGCATAATAAAGGTAATCACTCCGGGCACATTTACGGACACAGCTTTTTTGGAGGAAAATAAAAATAATTACCTTCTGTCATTATTTATCGACAATGAGGTATTTTCATTATGCTCAGCGGATATATCCACAGGTGAATTCAACTGCACCGAAGGGCCTTTCGAACAATCTCTCATTATGGATGAAATATCGAAATTCTGTTCAAGGGAAATCCTAATGCAGGATAATGCAGATAAGGAACTGCTCAGCGCCATAAAGGACAGGTTTAACCTGTCTGTGACCGGATTGCCGAAGGACTATTATAATGAAGAAACAGGGTTTTTGGCTGAACAATTCAAAAATCTTGTTCTGTCTGATTTGAGTACCATCATTGTAAAATGCAGCAATTCGATGCTCAGGTACATAAATGAAACGCAAAAGGTATCACTTCCACATCTCAACGAATTCAACCTCTACAGTATAGTTGATTATCTTTCCATGGATATCAACTCGAGAAGGAACCTGGAACTGACAGAAACCTTGAGGGACAAAAACAGAAAAGGTTCGCTTCTTTGGGTAATGGACAAGACTTCAACCTCAATGGGAGGGAGGAGACTCAGAAACTGGATCGAGCAGCCTCTTATACGCAGGGATAAAATAGAAGAGCGCCTTAATGCCATAGAAGAGAATATGGCTGACCTGTCAAGGCATTACAATATGATGGAAAAACTTAAGGAAATATATGACATCGAGAGGATTGTTGGCAGGATCTCATCACAGAGCGTTAACGCCAGGGAACTTATATCCTTGAGAAAGTCTATAGAAAAGATACCTGAAATAAAAAGCCTTCTGGCCGGTTATTCAAACAGCCTGTACAGAAGGATGCATGCTGATATAGACGAACTGTCGGATGTATATAAAATTCTTCAGGAATCAATAATAGACAATCCGGGCCTGTCGACAAGGGAAGGTAATATCATCAAGGAAGGATTCAACAAAGATATCGACGAGCTCAGGATGGCAAAATCCAGAGGAAAAGAATGGATATCATCCCTTGAAAGTTCGGAAAGGGAAGCAACAGGCATAAGGTCGCTTAAGGTTGGGTTCAATAAGGTTTTCGGCTATTATATCGAGATAACCAAGTCGAATTTCAGCCAGATTCCTGAAGGAAGGTACATAAGAAAGCAGACTTTGGCCAATGCTGAAAGATATATTACACCTGAACTCAAGGAGATGGAGGAAAAGATTCTTGGAGCGGAAGAGAAACTGTTGAACCTTGAGTACAGGATTTTTACCGAAATCAGGGATGAGATAGAAAAGCATATATTCAGAATGAAGCAAACCGCAAAAATAATATCCGAAATAGACTGCATTAGTTCATTTACTAATGTTTCTCTTGAAAACGGTTATGTCAAGCCGCTTCTTAACGACGGGGATATTTTGGAAATCAAGGAAGGAAGGCATCCTGTGGTAGAAAAAATGATGCCTTCAGGTAGCTTTGTTTCCAATGACACCTTCATGAATTCCTCGGAAGAGCAGCTGATGCTTATAACAGGACCGAACATGGCAGGAAAGTCTACATACATGAGACAGGTGGCACTAATCGCCTTAATGGCACAGATAGGCAGCTTTGTTCCCGCAAAATCAGCAAACCTCCCAATATGCGACAAGATCTTTACCCGTATTGGCGCTTCTGATGACCTGGCCTCAGGAAAGAGCACGTTCATGGTGGAAATGTCTGAGGTTTCAAACATACTCCGGAACGCAACCCACAAGAGCCTGGTCCTTCTTGATGAAGTGGGAAGGGGAACGAGCACTTATGATGGCCTGAGCATAGCGATGTCTGTGGTGGAGCATATATGCAACAACAAGAACATGAAATGCAAGACCCTGTTTGCGACCCACTATCATGAACTGACAAGGCTTGAGGGCACGATACATGGCGTTGTTAACTACAGGATCGCTGTCAGGGAAATACATAATGAGATCATATTCCTCCATAAAATTGTAAGGGGAGGTACTGATCAGTCTTATGGCATAGAGGTTGCAAGGCTTGCAGGGCTTCCGATGAAGGTTATAAGCAGGGCGAAGGAAATACTTTCAAATATGGAAAACGAAAAGATACCTGTGAAATCCACAGAACCTGTTGTCCAGATCGGCTTCAAGGACATAGAAAGAGATAACCTGATAAGGGAAATAGGAGCTGTAGATATAATGAACCTTACGCCTATGGAAAGCATGAACAGGCTTTATGAGCTGGTTAAAAACGCAAAATCATTGCAATAACGATATGAGGTGTTATTTTGAACAAAATCAATATTTTGGATGAAAGCACAACAAATAAAATAGCTGCAGGTGAAGTCGTGGAACGACCTTTCTCAGTTGTAAAGGAATTGGTTGAAAACAGCATCGATTCAAATGCAGACAGTATCGTCATAGAGATAGAAGAAGGCGGAGAAAAGCTGATTAAGGTTATGGACAATGGAGCCGGGATTCTGCCGGAAGACCTTGAAAGGGCCTTTCTGCCGCATGCAACGAGTAAAATAAACCATATAGATGATTTAAACAGGATACAAACCATGGGATTCAGGGGCGAGGCTTTAGCCAGTATAGCTTCTGTCTCAAAGGTATCCATGAAAAGCAGGGCTGCGGATAACGATATTGGCAAGAACATTACATTGGATGCCGGCAAAATTGAAAAAATCGAGGATATTGGAACGAACATAGGAACTACTGTAGTAGTTAGGGAACTATTCTTTAATGTTCCTGCAAGAAAAAAATTCCTGAAATCCATCAGCAGGGAATTCTCATATATTTCAGATATAATCACCAGGATGGCGCTGGCGAACCCTGAAATTTCCTTTAAGCTTATACATAATGACAAGGTTGCAATGAACACCTTCGGCACAGGAAACGTCGTCGATGTCATAAGGTCTGTATATGGAAAATCGGCAGCGGAGAATATTGTAAAGTTTGAAGAACATGGCGATACAGCTTCTGTTTATGGATTTATAGGAAATGCTGAGCTGGCGAAAGGGAACAGAAATTGCCAGAGCATTTTTGTAAACAAAAGGTTTATCAAGAATAGGATGATAACAGCAGCAGTTGAAAACGCTTTTAAATCATTCATAACTGTAAATAAGCATCCGTTTTTCGTTTTGTTTATAAATATATATCCGGAATTCATAGATGTTAATGTACATCCGACAAAATCAGAAATAAAGTTTATGGATGAAAGGGAAATATACAAGCTTGTTTTCAATTCTGTGCATACAGCATTGAGGGAGAGCCTCAGAGAATCCTTCAGTCTGGAGATACAGGAAGAAAAGCCGGCAGCTTTTGAAGCTTTAGACTCAAATATTCTCATCAAAGAAATTCCCAGGACAGCAGAGTCGCCGGTGTTCCGGGAAAGTGTGCAGCTCCCCCTCGATCTGAAGCCTGAAATGACTTCGTTCAAAGCAATATCCCAGAAAATTCCTGACATAAGGATAATAGGCCAGTTCAACAAGACATATATAATAGGGGAATACGATGGCGAGCTTTATCTGATAGACCAGCATGCAGCTCATGAAAAAATATTGTTCGAGAGATATACCGACGAGATCAGAAGGCATGATGTAACAGTGCAGCTGCTGCTTACTCCTGTGGTTCTGGAACTGAACAATGAAGAATATCAGATATATTATGAAAACATAGGCCTTTTCAGCTCCATGGGCTTTAAGGCAGAGGAATTCGGGCAGAACACCATCTGTATCAGGGAAGTCCCTTTGATCCTGGGAAAGCCCGATATAAAAGGATTTTTTAATGATGTGCTTGATAACCTCCATAAGTTCGGGAGCGGCGATGCGGCTGAGGTCAAATATAATGCCATTGCAAAGATGGCCTGCAGGACTGCTGTTAAAGCAAAGGACAACCTTACGGATATAGAAATGAAAAAACTTATCGATGAATTGAAGTTCATAGATGATCCGTATACATGTCCTCACGGAAGGCCGACAATAATAAAGATCAGCCTGAATGAGCTTGAAAAGAGGTTTAAGAGAATACAATGAATAAACTGTTGATTTTGGCCGGCCCTACGGCTGTTGGAAAAACCAATATTTCAATCAAACTTGCAGAAAAGCTGAATGGTGAAATCATTTCGGCTGATTCAATGCAGATATATAAATACATGGACATTGGGTCAGCGAAGGTGAACAAGGAAGAAATGAAGGGGATACCCCATCATTTGATCGATGTTGTTGAACCTGACCGAAGCTTCAACGTATCAGAATTCAAAAGGCTTGCCGAAGAGGCAATTGACCAGATCGCTGCAAGAAACAGGCTTCCAATGGTTGTTGGCGGCACGGGCCTCTATATAAATTCGCTTATATGCAATTACGATTTCAGATCAGCTGAAACTGACGAGGAATACAGGGAGTATCTTGCTAAGCTGGCAGAATCAAGGGGAAAAGGATTTGTCCACAGCATGCTTAAGGAAGTGGATGCAGAATCTTATGAAAGGCTATACCCCAACGACCTGAAAAGGGTGATAAGGGCTCTTGAGGTTTTCAAGCTTACAGGAGAAACCATAAGCGATTACAACGCCCGGAAGGAAAGCTATGACTGCCCGTATAACCTTGAGTACTATGTACTGACCATGGACAGGGCTGTATTGTATCACAGGATAAACCAAAGGGTGGATATGATGATGGAAATGGGCCTCGTCGAAGAAGTCAAAGCACTTAAAGACAGGGGCTGCACTTCGGAAATGCAATCCATGAAAGGGATTGGATATAAAGAAATCCTTTGTTACCTTGAAGGCAAAATCTCTCTGGAGGACGCCACAGAGCTTGTAAAAAAGGGCAGCAGGAATTATGCGAAGAGGCAGCTCACCTGGTTCAGAAAAGATCCAAGGGTTCAGTGGATCAACAAAGATGAATTTGATTCGGAAGATGAAATCGTGGAGTATATTGTCAACAGGTCAGCTTTTAACTAAAATCCGATAAGAGGATTTTAGAAATAATTATAGAATTTAACTATTGTTATTGTTTATTATTGATCATTTAGGGGGGAGAATTTAAATGAATAAATCCGTAAATAACCTGCAGGACATATTTTTAAACGGGGCAAGAAAGAATAAGATTCCTGTCACTGTATATTTAACGAATGGATTTCAGATAAGAGGCAATGTAAAGGGATTTGACAGTTTCACTGTTGTTTTGGACTCTGACGGGAAACAGATGATGGTATATAAGCATGCTATTTCAACAATCACACCGCAGAAGCAGATTCTTTTTACAAACTTTGAACCATCAGAAATCAAGGAGTAGCCAATAAGAGGAGGCAAACAAAGTAAATGCTTAAAGAAACAATGGAAAATCTAAAAGAGAGCTTCGGAATCCGTGAAGAAGCTTTGGAACTGTATGAAAGGGCCATGGGTGATATACAGGGGGAGTTCAAAAAATACGATGAAATAAGGGAATATAACCAGATGAAAGTGCTTGATGCATTTCAGAATGAAAGAATAAGCGATGCACATTTTACAAACAGCACAGGTTATGGCTACGGTGATATCGGAAGGGATGCCCTTGACAAGGTGTATGCCAATGTATTCAACTGCGAAAGTGCCCTTGTAAGGCCTCACTTTGTAAATGGTACCCATGCCATCGGTGCCGCTATGTTCGGGAATCTGAGACCAGGCGACACGATGCTTTCTATATGTGGCAGCCCCTATGACACACTGCATAATATCATAGGTATAAGCAAAAACAAAAACATAGGTTCACTTATGGAATATGGAGTGAAATACAAACAGGTTGATCTGAACCGGGATGGGAAGATAGACATGCCGAAAGTTATTTCAGAATTAAAGAAAGATAAAAGCATCAAATTTATCCATATACAGAGGTCTACAGGATATGGATGGAGAAAAGCCATGCTTTTATCAGATTTGGAAACAACGATAGAAGGTATCAGGAGCGTCAGGAAAGACGTCATATGTTTTGTTGACAATTGCTATGGGGAATTCCTTGAGACTAAGGAACCTACGGATGTTGGAGCAGATCTTGTGGCAGGTTCCCTTATAAAGAACATTGGAGGCGGTATTGCACCAACGGGAGGATATATAGCCGGTAAGGAAGAATACGTTACACAGGCATCCTACCGACTGACAATTCCGGGCATAGGAGGCGAATGCGGTTCTACCTTCGGTGTTATGAGACTTTTGTATCAGGGGCTTTTCATGGCACCCCATGTTGCCATGGAAGCCGTAAAAGGCGCAATCTTCTGTTCAAGGATAATGGAACTGGCAGGCTATGAGGTTTTGCCGAAATATAATGATAAAAGAAGTGACATAATACAGGCGATCAAATTCAATGACAAGGAAAAGCTTGTGAAATTCTGCAAAGGAATTCAATACGGTTCACCAATAGATTCCTTTGTTCAATGCGAACCTTGGGATATGCCGGGATATGAAGATCAGGTAATAATGGCGGCGGGAGCTTTTGTCCAGGGCTCTTCCATCGAGCTTTCAGCAGATGCGCCTATCAGGGAGCCGTATATTGCTTATCTGCAGGGCGGGCTTACCTTTGACCATGCAAAAATAGGTATATTAATAGCCCTTTCAAAAATAATAGAAAACAAATAAGAGTGGCTCATGCCACTCTAATATTTTCTGTATAAACCGATCAGTTTACCAAGTATTATGCAGTTGTCAAGGATTATAGGGCTCATGCTGCTGTTTTCAGGCTGAAGCCTTATATGGTCCTTTTCTTTGAAAAACCTTTTCAGCGTAGCTTCGTTTTCTATTAAAGCTACAACTATAGTGCCGTTTTCAGCATAATTTGTTTTTTCTATTATGGCCAGGTCTCCATCATGGATCCCGGCTTCGATCATGCTGTCGCCTTTGACATGAAGCATAAAAGTCTCCTTGTTGCTTCTTATCTGTTCAAGTGGAAGAGGGAAGAAATCCTCTATGTTCTCTTCGGCGAGAATGGGCAATCCTGCCGTAATTGTGCCAAGGACGGGGATATTGACCATTTCCTTCTTTATGTCTTTTTCCATTATCTCTATGGTTCTTGGCTTTGTTGGATCTCTTCTTATAAGGCCTTTTTTCTCAAGTCTCTCGAGATGACCATGAACAGTTGAGGTAGAACTAAGCCCTACAGCTGCGCATATTTCTCTTACAGAAGGCGGATAGCCTTTTTCATTTGCATAGGATTTGATGAATTCATATATCTGCATTTGTTTTGTATTATTCTTAACAGGCATCGGCTTACCTCCATATTCCTATAATAAGCATTTTTTCCATTATATCATGTATAGTGTACAATATCAAACAAATGTTCCCCTAGCGGAAATTTTTGAAAAACTGTTTGCTCTTTTTAAAAAGTTTTGTATAATAATATAGCATGGTTTCGAATTATAGAAGGAAGTGAATAAAATGAAATATAGGGTTTGTATACTGGATGAAAACAAGACATGCGACGATTGCGGAGAATGTGACAAATGCGATATTGACCCGTCAAAAATATGCGATAATTGCGGCAAATGCTTGGGTAAAGAAGCTGAGTATGCTTCAAAGGCGGTTGAAATTGACGAAATTATAGAAGATGAAGAGATGGGGGAGACAGATTCCGATTTTGAGACAATGGAAACCAGGACCGCCGAAGAAGAGGATATCGATGAGGGGTTTGAGCTCGAGCTCATAGATGACATAGAAGGGCTTAGAGAGCTTCTGGAAAACAAAGCACACATGGAGAAATACACACATGAAGAGTTTCCGGGTTTGATCAGATTACAGAAGGATAAGGAATAACAAAGGGGAAATGCAAATAATTGCAATGAAAAGAAGGTATATATTGTAAATAATATATACCTTCTGTCTTTTTAATGAATCATATATTAACTACTATAGTAGTTATTCACCGCTTAATGGATTTGATGATACCGCATTTCTGAGTTTTTCATCATCCACATGGGTGTATATCTGGGTTGTGGAGATGTTCTCATGTCCAAGAATCATCTGCAGGCTCCTGATATCAACATTTCCGTATTTATACATCAATGTTGCGGCAGTATGCCTTAACTTGTGCGGGGAATATTTGTCCTTGTCAAGGCCGGCATCGGCTATGTATTTCTTCACGATTTTTTCCACGGTCCTCATGTTGATCCTTGTTTTTCGTTCGCTTATGAAGAGGGCGTCGCTGTGGGAGGGGAGGACCTCCATTTTGTCCCTTTCTGTCATATAGTCCGAGATTGCCGTTACGCAGGCTTTGTTCAGGTAAACTGTCCTTTCCTTGTTTCCTTTACCTATTATGGTCAGAATATCGCCCCTGATGCTTGATATGTTTATGCTGCAGAGCTCCGAGAGACGTAAGCCGCAATTGAGGAAAAGCGTCAATATGCAATAATCTCTTTTGCAATGCTTATTTTCCGATTCTACAGATTTCAGGAGATCCTTGCTTTCGTCCAAAGTCAGATAGACAGGTTGCCTCTTGACTATTTTAGGAGATTCCAGGTCAGCTGTGGGATTGTCGTCAACTATCTTTGCCTTTGTGTGCAAAAATTTGAAAAAAGATTTAAGGGAAGCGACCTTTCTTGCTCTTGCATAAGAGCTGTTGTCTCTTTCGTTTTCCAGAAAGGCCAGAAAGGAATATAAATCCATCAGCTTGATTTTTCTTACAAAATCGGTTCCGATATCAGCAATTTCTATATCATTGAAGTCCACGTCTTTTGGACATAGTTTTTTGCTTTGTTTCATGAACCTGAAAAACAGTATGAGGTCAGTCCTGTAACCACCAATGGTATTGGGGGATTTCCCTTTTATTACTTTAAGGTAATTGAGGAAATCCTGCAGGCTTTCAGGAAGCTCAAGCTCCTTTAGAGGGACTCTCACGCTTGCCTGGTCATCAATAAAGGAAGGGGAGGCGTTTCGGTCATTTTCTGCTTTTTTGTTCTTATTTATAATTTGCGCTTCGGATCTGTCCCTGCTTAAACCAAGCTCTTTAAAAATTAGCTGGACCTGCCTCGTGCTAATCCCGTATATCCCGGCAATTTTTGAAGTAGGGTAATCGCCTTTCCTGAATTTAAAGATCTGGTCAACGACAGGGGAGTATGCCCTTTTCTTATGCTGCATTTTAAGTCCGTCCAGCATTTTGATTTCATCGTCGGTAAGCTTTATACTTTTTAGTACATCTTCATCTTGTTTGGAGAGAAGAGGGTCGGCATATCTGTTTTTCAATCTAATCACCACCTGATTGTATCTTTATCACAATTATACCTTAATTTATTTCGCATGTCCATACGATTCTAAGAAATGTATATTTAACGAAGTGCGAAATGCGCAAAGGGGAGAGTCAGAACCGTAATGTCGATAGTGCCATATAGGATTCAAAAATCTATACAAAAAAGGAAAAGTAATATGTACTTTTCCTCAATCTTTAAAATTTTAAATTCATTATTTTTGACAGAATCGATTTATACGTTTATCTCGGCATCTTCACCAAGAAGTTCTGCATTTTCCTTCAGAATCGGATTTACCTGGGTTTCCAGGAAATCAACAACCTGGCCAGGAGCTCTTCCGATATATTTTTTTGGATCTATGGAATTCAATATCTCATCAGTGCTCATTTTGAAGAAGCTGTCGCTGATTATTCTTTCGATAAGGTCGTTTTCCAGACCTTCCTGTTTAACCATCCTAGCAGCCTCCATGGAATGCACCCTTATTCTTTCATGAAGCTCCTGCCTGTCCCCTCCCCTTTTTACAGCTTCCATAATTATGTTCTCAGTTGCCATAAAAGGGAGCTCTTTGTTTACATGGGCAGTGATAACTTTGTCATAAACCACCATGTTGCTTGAAATGTTCAGGTACAATTCCAGAACACCATCCAAGGCAAGGAAAGCTTCAGGAATAGCAATCCTTTTATTGGCAGAATCGTCAAGAGTTCTTTCAAACCACTGTGTAGCCGCCGTTATTGCTGGATTCAATGCATCTATAATTATATACCTTGCCAGGGAACCCATTCTTTCTGATCTCATAGGATTCCTCTTGTAGGCCATAGCTGAGGAACCAATCTGATGCTTCTCGAAAGGTTCTTCCATTTCCTTCATGTTTTGAAGCAGTCTCATGTCATTGCTGAACTTATATGCGCTTTGCGCAATTTCGGAGAGCGTGTTTAAAATTATTGAGTCGACTTTTCTGCTGTAAGTCTGGCCTGTAACCAAGTAGCTTCCTTTGAAGCCCATCTTTTCAACCACCAGCTGGTCAAGCTTCTTAACAAGCTCTTCATTATCATCGAAAAGCTCCATGAAACTGGCTTGCGTTCCCGTGGTTCCTTTAACGCCAAGAAGCTTCAGGCTGTTTATGGTAAAATCAAGATTTTCAAGGTCTATAACAAGGTCCTGGATCCAGAGGCAGGCTCTTTTTCCGACCGTGGTAAGCTGCGCTGGCTGGAAGTGTGTGAAGCCAAGTGTTGGAAGGTCTTTGTATTCATATGCAAATTGCGCCAGGGCATTGATCACATTGATAAGCTTTTTCCTGATATGGAAAAGGGCCTCTCTCATTATTATTATGTCCGTATTGTCACCTACATAGCAGCTCGTAGCACCAAGATGTATAATACCCTTTGCTTTCGGACACTGGAGGCCATAAGCAAATACATGGCTCATTACATCATGGCGGACTTCCTTTTCCCTCTTTTCTGCATCCTCATAATTGACATCGGATATATGCGCTTTAAGCTCATCCACCTGTTCCTGGGTTATTCCCAGTCCTAACTCCATTTCGCTTTCTGCAAGAGCCACCCAGAGCTTTCTCCAGGTTGTAAACTTTTTTTCTTCAGAGAACAGATATGTCATTTCTTTTGATGAGTATCTTTTATTTAACGGTGTGCTATATGCATCTCTCATAATAAACCTCCGAATGGATAAAATATTGTTTTTTCGAACTTATTTCCTATTATAACATATAATGTTCGTCTTTTGCACTATAATTCAAATGCAAAAACAAAAAAGACCCAGAACGAGTCTCTTTGTTTTCCTGATTATTCGGGTAGTGTTTCAATGATTCTTTCTAACTCTTCCATAGCGTAAACTTCGTCATCGCCATTAATGGAAATTGTTATCACGGCCCCTTTGCTTACTCCTAAGGAAAGGACACCAATCAAGCTCTTAGCATTAGCCTTCTTATCTTTATATTCAATGTAAATATTGGATTTAAAAGATGAAGCTTTTTTGACTAATAAGGTTGCCGGACGGGCGTGCAGTCCAGTGGAGCTGTTTACCACCAATTCTTTTGTTACCATAGCTGCGTCCTCCTAAATTATTGAAATTCTTTATAGTATTTTTTAACAAACTTCTCAATCCTTGAAAGGCCCTCTACGATATTTTCAAGGGATGTTGCATAGGAAAGCCTAACATAACCATCCGCTCCGAAAGCGATACCAGGAACCACTGCCACTCTTGCATGCTCAAGCAGTGATTTTGAGAATACGACAGAGTCTTTTATCAATTCCCCTTCAACTTCCTTATTCAGTAGTTTTGATATGTTCAGCATAACATAAAACGCTCCCATAGGCTCAATGCAGGATATCCCTTTAATGGAATTAACCTTTTCAGTCATGTAATTGCGTCTCTTTTTAAATTCTTTGATCATCCCAATCTGTGCGTCGATAGGACCTGTAAGGGCTTCAAGGGACGCATACTGGGCTATTGAACAAGGATTCGATGTTGTGTGGCTCTGTATATTAGACATAAGCTTAATGATTTCTACGCTGCCTGCGGCATATCCGATTCTCCATCCGGTCATTGCAAAGGATTTTGATACACCGTTTATTAAAACAGTTCTTTTGTATGCGTCTTCTGAAAGCCCGGCTATGCTGATATGCTTTTCATCGCCATAAATGAGCTTTTCATATATTTCGTCAGCCAAAATAATCAAATCGTGCTTTTTTGCAAATTCTGCTATAAGCATCAGGTCCTCTTTATTATAAACAGTCCCTGTAGGGTTGTTCGGTGTATTCACAATTATCATCTTTGTTTTTTCTGTTACCGCAGCTTCAAGCTTATCGATTGAAAGCTTGAAATTGTCTTTCTCTTCGGTTTTTATAAATACAGGAACCCCGTCAGCCAGCTGCACAAGTTCAGGATAGCTCACCCAATAAGGTGTTTGTATAAGCACTTCGTCCTTAGGATTGAGCACAGCCTGGAAAAGGTTAGCCAGACACTGCTTTGCACCTGTGGAGATTATGATCTGGGATTCCGAATAATTTAAATTATTTTCCTTCCAGAACTTATTTGCCACGGCTTTTTTCAGTTCTTTAATACCTGAAGCCGGAGTGTATTTTGTGTAACCGTCTCTTATAGCTTTTATTGCCGCCTCCTGTATGTTAAGAGGGGTATTGAAATCAGGTTCCCCTACTCCAAAGCCTATTACATCAATTCCGCTTGCTTTCATTTCAGCGGCCTTTGCGCTTATTGCAAGGGTTATTGAAGGTTGGATCTGCATCGCTTTTTTTGACAAGTTCATACTAATTCCTCCATATTGTATAGTTTATATTTCAGCAAAATGAGTTTATTCCAAAATATATATGCTCTTAAATATTATTATACCGTATTATTATGCAGTATGAAAGGATGCATAAAACAGAGGAATAAAAAAATTTATTTTGCCAGATTGATGATAAAGACGCCTGCAATAATAATCGCTATTCCTGCCCATTGCATCAGCTGCACTTTTTCATGCAATAATAGAAATCCTCCTAAAACCGTAGTTACCGTTACAAGGCCTGTGGCAATTGGGAATATGTACGACAAATCATTGTCTTTGATTATATTTAGCCATAATAAAAAACTGAAGCAATAGCATATAATTCCAATCAAGGATGTTATGGAAAGGCTCAACTCAATTCTGCTAAAATTGAATTGATACAAATTGGAAGTTCCGCCCATTTTAAATAACAACAATCCGCTTACAGTTAAAATCAGGTATACTGCTATTTTAATGATCATACTTATCTTCAACTCCTGTAATGTTTTCTTTTTTTTCCATATTCCTGACTCTTTTTTCTAATAATGAAATAGCTTGTACCAGTTCTTTGTTCTGTACGCTTATTTTAGATGCAATAGAAGTTAATTCCATAAGGATAAGCAATACCAGGAACAGCACCATGGCAAAAACAGCATTCGACGCAACTTCGATACCTATTATTTTAGCTATGATCTCCAACAATTTTGGAAACAGTATGAAAATGCCCATGAAAATTCCGGTAAAAATCCACATCAGTGTATATCTAAGTAAAATAACTTTTTTACACAGAAGATATATTAACCATACGAAATACAGGGTTAATGAAAAAAGAGCAGCAATCTTCAATTCCAAAGAAATCATCTGTTATATCTCTCCTTCTTGTTGAACGTTATACGATAAAGCAATATTGCTATTGAAACCTTTATCATATAGTACATAGATTCGTATGCATTAATAGAGCTTTGCCCTTCTTCCCGTTTATACATAATTACGGGCACTTCTATAATTTTAGCGCCATGCATTGCAGCAGCGACTAAAGCCTCTGGCTCAGGATAGTCTTGTGCATAATCTTTTGCATAAATTTCTATGAACTTTTTATCTACAGCACGATAGCCGCTGGTGACATCTTTAACATCGGCTCCACTGCACATTCTTATCAATTTACTTAAAAAATTTATACCAAATCTTCTAATCCGTGATGATTGGTATCCTTCACCTGTTATGAATCTTGAGCCGATAACAATATCCGCTTTTCCACTTTCAATAGGTTCTAAGATATTTTTTATATAGGAAGGATCGTGCTGCCCATCTCCGTCGTGCTGGATAACTATATCATATCCATTCTGATATGCATATTTGTATCCAGTCTGAACAGCTCCGCCAATACCCAAATTCACAGGCAGATCAAGGTAATTGTAATTATTCACATTGCATATATTGACAGTACCATCCTTGGAGCAATCATTCACTATCAAATAATCAATTGATGGCTCCTTTTCTTTAAGGTTGACGATAACCTTCTCTATATTTTTTTCTTCGTTATATGCTGGTATTATTACCAATTTTCTCAATGTCAAGGTCCTCCTGATGATTATTTGCTTTAATATCTTTATCCCCGTTAAATACTTCTCCTGTAAAATACACCACAGCCAATATTATAAAAGGTATAGCCGGATATTTATACCTGCTTATGGCGGTTACAACAGAATGTACCATCATTACTCCGGCAACCGGTAAAGTAAATATTAACAAATTCATATTGACATTTTTTTTCTTTATCAGGGCAACCACATAATAAAAATTAGCTATTATAAAAATCACGCAGATACCGTACCACAGATAATCAGTATATGTAATAAGATAAGATTCATAGGGCTTTAAATTTACCAGCGAATTTTCCAGATCCTGTTGCGCTATGCTGAAACTCACAGCAAAGTCGTTGGAACCCCACATATTAACAGCTTTATTTCTAAACAAAGCAGCCAAGGTTTCGGTATCATAAGTGTTCAATCTTTCAGTTGCCAGATTGTACATTATTTTTTGAACATTTGGCAGGTTGTCCAGATTATCGTTTAGTACTTCCATCAGCTTTTCACTTGTTTTCGGACTCCATCCACCCCAGGTTTCAGTATTTGTTCCTTCATACAGGGACCATCCCCAGCTCATGGTCGACAGATTGCTATCCAGTATTTTTTTAGTCCACATATTGCTTATGGCCGACAATGTAATGAAAACAATCAGAATAGCTGCCATCATACTGATTACCTTTATAAATTTGATTCTATTACAGACACTGTAATATATCACATATATAATACAGGTGATCAGTATTATTATTCCTACAGGCCTGATTGCATTGGAAACAGTAAGTGAAATACTCCCCAGTATTACCAGGATAAAAGTGATTTTAAAATTCCTTTTACATCTGAATGCTCTGAGAAATAAATAAATCCCCAGCATCGAAAAAAACAGATAAAGAAACTCAGATGCAAGCACTAACTGATAGAATATAAACTCAGGCCATAGTACATATATCAGTGTTGCAGAGAGTGCATTCTTGCTTGTGGTAATTTCTCTGCATATGAAATAAAATAGATAACCTGAACCGATGAACAACAATAAATTCAGTGATAATGCAGAAAATAAACTGCTCCCAAATACTGAAAACCATAATGCAAACATTGAACTGATAGGTATTACATTATTTGCTATAGCTATTATGTAGTATCTGTCTAATCCAGCCGTCGTTGTATTGAGGATAGCGGTTGCAACATCCATATAAAGCTTATAGTCACTAATCTCTATAACCTTCACTGTACTCATCAGGATTATTCTTGGCAAAATCATAAGAATGCTTATCAGAATAATTGATTTAATTAAATTGTTGCCGTCAAAATATTTATTAATAATGCATATGATTGTAACAATTATCAATACCCAGACGATTATGAAAAATATTTCATTTGTGTAATTATTTATTCCAGTGGAGTATTTTCCTTTAATTCTAGCCACCATTACCATGAAAAAGAATAAACCTAACATTAGGCTTGATAATATGATGCCAAATTTAATAAATTTTGCAGGCAATTTGTTTTTGTTCTCTTCTATACTATTAAAATTCTCCATATGAATTCCCCATATTTAATTTATTTCTGATCATCAAATAAATACCTAACAAACTATAATGTAACACAAAACGGATAAAAATTAAAGGACTTGAAATAAATTCAAGTCCGATTTGTCAATCTATAGTATTATCTGGGTTGTATAATAAGCTTTATTGCCGTTCTTTCTTCCCCATCGATTTCAATATCAGTAAAAGCCGGAATGCATATCAGGTCCATGCCGCTTGGTGCAACGAACCCTCTGGCAATTGCGACTGCCTTAACAGCCTGATTGAGGGCCCCTGCCCCTACTGCCTGAATTTCTGCAGAGCCTTTTTCCCTTAAGACGCCTGCCAATGCACCTGCAACTGAATTTGGGCTGGATTTCGTTGAAACTTTTAATACTTCCATAATTTACCCCCTATAATTTATATAAAATTGCCGAATATTATTGCTTCGATTAATATTAGTATTCTACAAAAAAATAAAAATTCCTTTTAAATTTTACAAATTATACAAAATTTAAAAGGAATTATACATTTTGGTATTAATTTATATTACTTAGCGTAATCAATTGCTCTTGTTTCTCTTATGACATTTACCTTGATCTGTCCTGGATATTCCAATTCAGATTCAATTTTCTTTACAATGTTACGGGCCATTTCAATAGAACCAACATCGTCAATTTCTTCTGGTTTGACCATAATTCTGATTTCTCTTCCCGCTTGAATGGCATATGACTTTTCTACGCCTTCATATGAATTTGCTATCTCTTCTAATTTTTCCAACCTCTTGATGTACGCTTCAAGAGTTTCCCTTCTTGCACCAGGCCTTGCAGCAGATACTGCATCAGCCGCCTGAACCAATATGGACTCTATTGATTCATATTCCACGTCACCATGGTGAGCTGCAATCGAGTTTACTATCACCTGTGATTCATGATATTTCTTGGCAATATCTGCACCTATGGTTGCATGAGGTCCTTCAACCTCATGATCTACAGCTTTGCCTATATCATGCAGCAGGCCTGCCCTTTTGGCAGCAGCAGGGTCTATTCCTAATTCAGAAGCCATAAGACCGGCTAAGTATGAAACCTCGATTGAATGCTTCAAAACATTCTGACCATAGCTCGTTCTGTACTTCAATCTTCCCAGCAGTCTTATCAATTCTGAGTGAAGACCATGAACTGAGGTCTCGAAGGTTGCCTGCTCTCCTTCTTCCTTGATGTTGTTTTCGACTTCTTTTTTGGCTTTTTCGACCATTTCCTCGATTCTGGCAGGATGTATCCTTCCATCAACAATAAGCTTTTCAAGTGCGATTCTTGCAACTTCCCTTCTAATCGGGTCGAAGCCGGAAAGAATTACTGCTTCCGGAGTATCATCGATTATAAGGTCAACACCAGTCAATGTTTCAAGGGTTCGTATATTCCTGCCTTCCCTTCCAATTATTCTGCCTTTCATCTCGTCATTTGGAAGGGCAACTACATGAACAGTAGTTTCAGCTACATGGTCTGCAGCGCATCTTTGTATTGCACATGTAATGATTTCCCTCGATTTTTTGTCTGCTTCTTCCTTGGCCTTTGCTTCGATGTCCTTGATCATCATTGCTGTCTCGACCTTGATTTCCTTACTAACTTCGTCAAGTAGAATTTGCTTTGCTTCTTCCGAAGACAAACCAGATAGCCTCTGCAGTTCTTCTCTTTGCTTTACGTATAATTCCTGTACACTGACCGCAGTTTCTTCAATCTGCATTTGACGCTTGGTTAAACTTTCGTCCTTTTTTTCAAGCATTTCAACTTTTTTGTCTATGGATTCTTCTCTCTGCAGATTCCTTCTTTCAAGACGTTGTATTTCGTTTCTTCTGTCTCTGGATTCCTTCTCAAAATCGCTTCTCAGCTTGTGCATTTCTTCTTTTGCTTCTAAAATGGCTTCCTTTTTCTTTGACTCTGCAATCTTATCAGCGTCCTGTTTGATACGATTTGCTTCAGTCTGGGCTTCTCTGATAACGTTTGCTGCTTTGTTCTTTGTAAAAATGAAACCCACAATCAACCCTATTGCTACAACAATAACTATAGCAACTATATATATAATCGGGTCCACATGAGCACCCCCTTTGCTTATTTTCTTAATTTACTTACGTAATAGGAAAAGCATGGAAAGGTGTCATAATCTATTCAAATGGTATTTTTCATTTATGATAAACCAGAATTCTTATTAATTTTATATGAAATCTCAATAATTGTCAAGATATATGCAATTAATAGCCAATTTCAGTGCAAAATGAAAACTATCGCCCATAAGGACGATAGTTTATTCTTAAGCCTGTTTCTTTTCCTTTTTGTCTGTTTCAGCTGGGGCTGCCTTTTTGGTCAAAGGGAGGCTGTGCTTTTCCCTGATTTTGTTCTCGATTTCCAGCATCAGATCAGGATTTTCCTTTAAATACTGTTTTGCGTTCTCCCTGCCCTGGCCAAGCCTTGTATCGTTGTAAGAGAACCAGGCACCGCTCTTTTGAACCATGTCTTCCCTAACACCAACATCAATTACATTTCCTTCCCTTGAAATGCCCTCATTGTACATTATGTCGAACTCTGCCTGCTTAAAAGGCGGAGCAACCTTGTTTTTGGTTACTTTTATCCTGGTTCTGTTTCCGACTACGGAATCACCCTGCTTGATTGAGTCAATTCTTCTTACATCAAGCCTGACGGAGGCATAGAACTTTAATG
>Ga0209373_10002500_pt1 | contig 18352 bp, 14 predicted proteins | sample Higcelweek5metaG_FD_187173 | JGI IMG/M metagenome (GOLD analysis project Ga0209373, IMG submission 187173) | Freshwater pond sediment microbial communities from the University of Edinburgh, under environmental carbon perturbations - High... | ecosystem: Environmental > Aquatic > Freshwater >... | reverse complement strand
GTCAATCCGCTCGATCATCTGCCCAAGCAACGCGGCGGGCGCTGAGGGCCAAGAAAAACCCCACGGGAGACGGATCTCGACGTGGGGTTATGTCTTTGAGGAGACCTCGAAGGTCTCAAGGATCCGGCACAAGTCGCCGGCGAAGGTGAAAACAGCTATGGAAACATCGTCGGTACCGAACTGCGGGTACCTCATCTTAAACCAGGTGGGATCATGTCTCGCTTGTTGCCTTCTTCAGTGAATAAAATCGTGTCCAAGAGAAGCGCATCAACAGAAGAGAGCTTTTTCGGGCTGAGGGGGACGTTCTCCGAAGGTTTTCCTCCTCTGTGATTTAAGTATCACTCCCTTTTCATTGCCCTGTCAAGCGGGGAGCGGCGGAAAACATTTCGCTTGCCGTGGGGCAGCTCTGCGCGGGGTGGGCCGATTGAGCGGGCTCCCGCCCGCACCCGGTCGGGGCGAGGCCCCGAACCCCCTTTGTTTCTGAAAAATGGGGTGCCTTGACCACCTTCGAAAAGGGAGAGACCCTGTTCAGGTTGTGACAATCCACCTGCGAGGGGCGAATGGCTGATCTCCCGGAAGACCGAATCAAGCATCTGGAGATGATCCAGGACGTGATTGCCAGAATGGCCGGTGAAAGTGCGCGGATGAAACAATTCGCCCTTACCGTAGTCGGAATCGTCACTTCGGCGACGGTTGCGACCCATGCTCCGTCGTTGGCCTCTGTCGCCGGGGGGCTGTCGTTCCTTTTCTGGCTCCTCGATGCTCGCTACCTGCAACAGGAACGCTGGTACCGCGCGCTCTATGATCAGGTCCGAATCGGCACAGGATCCGCCGATTTCTGCCTGACCCCCGAGGCGGCGCTCCGCCACCGCCATTCCTTTTGGAGCGTCTTTTTTCGCTGGTCCGTTGCTCCGCTTTATCTCGTCCTGATCGCAATCGCCGTTGTGTTGGGCCGGTTCGTCGGTGGGGCAGCATAAAAGGGAGGGCACGATGAACAAGCCGGTCGAACTCACCGCCGAAGAGGCTTTTCGCGAAGCCGAGGCCCGGATTTCCGCCTGGAAGCCCGGCCAACCTCTCGATCTGGCGATCGAAGGGTTGGAGCGGATTCCCAGTTCTATTGGACAATTGTCCGAGTTAAATGTTCTCACTCTTACACAATGGGACAATGATCTAAAAAAAATTGTTGGGGGACTCAGGATTTCCGATCTTGGTCAGCTGTCTGGCCTAGCCTCGCTCCGGAGCCTAGATTGCAGCGACACCAAGGTTTCTAACCTGAGGCCTCTCTTTGGTCTGACCGCGCTCTGTAACCTCTATTGTTCGAGAACCAAGGTTTCGGACCTAGAGCCCCTCTCTGGCCTGACCTCCCTCCAGAGCCTGAATTGCGCTGGAACTAAGGTTTCGGACCTAGAGCCCCTCTCTGGCCTGACCTCCCTCCAGAGCCTGGATTGCGCTGGAACTAAGGTTTCGGACCTAGAGCCCCTCTCTGGCCTGACCTCCCTCCAGAGCCTGGATTGCGCTGGAACTAAGGTTTCGGACCTAAAACCCCTCTCTGGCCTGACCTCCCTCCAGAGCCTGGATTGCGCTGGAACTAAGGTTTCGGACCTAGAGCCCCTCTCTGGCCTGACCTCCCTCCAGAGCCTGGATTGCGCTGGAACTAAGGTTTCGGACTTGGGCCCCCTCTCTCGCCTGACCTCCCTCAAGGATCTGAAATGCTGGAACACCCAGATTTCGGACTTGGGCCCCCTCTCTCGCCTGACCTCCCTCAAGGATCTGAAATGCTGGAACACCCAGATTTCGGACTTGGGCCCCCTCTCTCGCCTGACCGCACTACAAAGCCTGAAGTGCTGGAACACCCAGATTTCGGACTTGGACCCCATCTCAGACCTGATCGCGCTCCGGATTCTGGATTGCAGCTTTTGTGAAATACAAAAAATTCCATTTTTTATTCAAAATTTATCCGCTTTAAATGATTTAATACTATATAAAGCTACCATAAGATCTGTACCAACCGAGGTTCTCTCTCAAGATTATAGTGAAAATTGCCTGGATCGTCTGCGTGCTCATCTCCGCGATTCGGAAAAAAGTGTTGAGCCTATGCGAGAAGCTAAAGTGTTGGTTCTTGGCAATGGGCGGGTTGGTAAAACCCAATTGTGCAATCGCTTACTGGGCGAGGATTTTGAGGAGCAGGCGGATTCGACCCACGGAATCCTTGTCCGGTGGTACGACCTTCCCGGAACGAAGGATGAAAAACCTGCTCGTCTCCAATTATGGGATTTCGGCGGGCAGGACATTTATCACAGCACGCATATCCTGTTCATGCGTAGTCAGGGAATCTATCTCATCGCCTGGAATCCGGCGCAAGAGTCGAATGAAAACCATGTTTCCGGCGATCATGAGTTCCGGAATTACCGGCTACCGTATTGGTTGACTCAGGTGGCAGAATTCGGCGGCTCCAACGCCCCGTTGATTGTCGTTCAAACCCAGGTGGATCGGCTCATCGACCGGCGAAAACTCGATCCTGTGGCTGAGAAGAAGTTTGCAGGCTTTACGACTACATTCGAGATTGATTGTAGTGCCAAAACAGGACGTCATCAGGAGGATCTAAAGGAGGCTCTCGCCGAATGTTATGCCAGGATAGAGCAGCCTTTGATCGGGGGAGGACGCGCCCGGGTCAAGCGTGCTTTAGAGGAACTGATCCGCACCCGACGTTATATGACGCTCGAAGAGTTCCGCACCCTGTGTAACCATGAGGGAAATGTTACCGATCCCGTTCTTTTCCTGGAGACATTACACAATGCCGGCACCGTCTTTTATCGGCCTGCCTTGTTCAACGATCAGATCATCCTCGATCTGGAATGGGCGATCCGGGCGATTTATGCCGTGTTCGACCGTGCCAGCCAGATTTACCAGATTATCCTGTCCCAAAATGGTCTTTTTACCCGGACGCTGCTCGGGCAGGTACTATGGGACCGGCATTACAGCCCTGAGGAACAGGAATTGTTCCTGGCAATGATGATGTCCTGTGGCATTTGCTTTGAAAAACAGCAGGCAGATTCTTCACATCGGCTGGAGGCAACCTACATCGCCCCGGATCTGTTGCAAGAGTTACCAACCGATGGCGGATGGCAGGGCGATGAGGCCGATCATCGCCAGAAGAGGTATTATTCCCACCTCCCCGGAAGCCTGATCCGAGCCGTCATTTGCGCCATCGGCCAGGATGCGGGAAACCAGGGCGATTACTGGCGCCATGGGGTTCGGATCAATGAGGTGCGGCGGCGAAGCGAGGGGCTGATCGTCAGCGATTTCGGTACCGGTCGCTTGACGCTCTACACCCGTAATGGGGCTTCGGCTGAGCTGTTGGCAATATTGATTGAGATTATTGAGCGAGAGGAAGATCGGCTGGGATTGAAGCCAACCAAAATCGAGGGCGGTCCTGAAGCCCGAATGCGGAGTGAACAGTCAATTCCTCCGCTGGAAGTCAAACTGCTCCCACGAGCCAAGCCGGAATGGTTTTTCTCTTATGCAACTGACGATGAGAAAAAACATAACGGTCCCGTCGCGGATTTCTGCGATAAAATCAAAGGCGAGAATGGCGTCACAGTACGTCGTGATGTCAACGAATTGAAATATGGCGATAACATAGAAAAATTCATGCGTCAGCTTGCTGCTGGTGAGCGTATTTTTGTCTGGCTGACCGATTCATATCTTAAATCGCCTTATTGCATGTTCGAACTTCATGAAATATGGAGAGAATCCTGTAAACGCCAGCAAGATAACAAGGCGGCGGAAGACTTCAATCAGCGCGTAGTGGTAATTCTAGAGGATGCTAAAATTCAACTTGAAAGCGAGATAGAATCTTATCGCAATTTTTGGCTTGGAGAATGGTCTTCGATCTCTAAAGAAATCAATATGCCCCATGAAATTGGCGAAATAACAGTGAAACGTAGGAATAATATTTGTAGTTTTTTAAACAATACAGGCGAAATTATTCGCTATATCCAATCAAGGGTTTGCCATCAGAGCTTTGACACGCTCAAGGCGGCGGAGTTGGGGTAACTCTGGTCAGGGCTGCTCCCCCGAATCCCGCTCGGCGCCCTGCCCCAAAATTCCTCAAAACAAAGGGGGTCCGGGGCATCGCCCCGGGCGGGCGCGGGCGGCAGCCCGCCAAGGCTGGAAAACAGGGCGGATTTATGGTTTTTCTTGACCGAAACGCGGTCAGGGATGATATCGAGGGGATGAGCGTCTCCGATCCTCTCCGCCACCCTGAAAAGGCCCATCGGCCCGACCAGCCCAGCCCGCCCAAACCGGACTGGATCCGAGTTCGCGCTCCGGTCTCGGCGGAGGCAGTCGAGATCTCCCGGCTGATGCGGAGCCAGCATCTCCACACCGTCTGCGAGGAAGCCGCCTGTCCCAATGTCGGCGAATGTTGGGGCCGGCGCCATGCCGCTTTCCTGATCCTCGGCGACATCTGCACCCGGGCCTGTGCCTTCTGCAACGTCCGCACCGGACGGCCGGGCGCGGTCGATCCGGGTGAGCCGGCCCGGCTGGCCGAGACCGTCGCGGCGATGGGCCTGCACCATGTGGTGATCACCTCGGTGGATCGCGATGATTTGCCTGATGGCGGGGCATCCCAGTTCGTCGCCTGTATCGCCGCGATCCGCGCCGCCAGCCCGGACTGTACGATCGAGGTGCTGACCCCCGATTTCCGCGACAAGGGCGAGGCGCCGCTGGCGGTGATCGCGGCCGGCCCCGACCTGTTCAACCACAATATCGAGACCGTGCCCCGGCTCTATCCCTCGATCCGGCCCGGCGCGCGCTATTTCACCTCGCTGCGACTGTTGCAGCGGGTCAGCGAGACCGATCCCCGGATCATCACCAAATCAGGCCTGATGGTCGGGCTGGGCGAAAGCCGCGAGGAGGTGTTGCAGGTGATGGACGATCTGCGCGCCGCCGGCGTGTCGGCGCTGACCCTCGGCCAGTATCTCCAGCCCAGCCCCAAGCATGCCCCGATCCGGGCGTATCTCCCGCCCGAGGCGTTTGCCGATTATGCGGCTCAGGCCCGAGCCAAAGGGTTTGCGATGGTCGCGGCAACGCCGCTGACCCGCTCGTCGCACCATGCCGACCGCGATTTTGAAGCCCTGCGCGCCGCGCGCCGTGAAGAGGGATTGTAGAGGAACTCATGCCCACTCATGCCGAAAAGCGTATCCTGCCCTATTCGCCGGAGCAGATGTTCGCGATGGTCTCCGATGTCGAGCGCTATCCTGAATTTCTACCCTGGTGTGTTGCTGCGCGCATCCGCCGCCGCGATGGCGATGTGTTCTTTGCCGATCTGGTGATCGGCTTCAAGATGGTGCGGGAACGCTTCACCTCGAAAGTAACGCTGAATCCGGGGCAACGGGTTGACGTCACTTACACCGAGGGGCCGTTCCATCATCTCGATAATCATTGGGTGTTCAACCCCTTGCCGGATGGCACCACCGAAATCGATTTCTATGTCGATTTCGAATTCCGCTCCAAGCTGCTGCAAACCCTGATCGGGGCTTTGTTCAATGAAGCGGTGCGGCTGATGGTGTCGGCGTTCGAACGCCGGGCGCGTCAACTCTATGGGAGCGGCCTCGCGGTTCGCTCTGCCTGATCTGACCGGGGGCTTTCTCCGTCGGCGATGATGCCGGCGGTTGCGCCTGCCCTGGGTCGTGCCGATACTGTTTCCCGGTCTGGCCGGCTGAGGCCGCGCCGGATGGGGAGGGGTGTCTGGCAAAGGATCCGACATGTTGATCGCCGAACTATTTCATCCACTGGCCGCGCGTTTGACGCTGGGCCTGTTCGCTTTGATCTGGGGGGCCGCGGTGGCCGCCGGTCTGTTCGCCGACCCGGAATGGCTGTCTTTCGTCAAGGAAGTGGCCGTCTGGGCCTTGTTTCTGTTGATCCCGGTGGCGGCAATCACCGCTCTGACCGGTCTGGTGCTGTCCCGCGCCCGGCCGGGTCCGATCGCGGACCGGAAGCAGCGGCGGCTGCGGCAGATCACCGCTCTGGGGATCCTGGTGGTCCTGCCGACGATGCTCGCGCTTGATGCGCTGGTCCAACAGGGGATCACCGGTCTGCCGTTGCTGATCGGCGAGGGGATCGAACTGGCCGCGGGCCTTGCCGTTCTGGTGCTGATGGGGATCAGCGTCCGCGACGGCATCCAGGCGCGGCGCGAGGCGGCGGCCCATCCGGCCACGCCGCCTCAGGTCGAGGCCTGACCCTATGCCGGCCGCCCTTGCGGGCGGCCGGTTTCTGCCGGGTTATTTTTGGCAGGAGGTTTCCCCACGCTGGACCTTGCAGGCGGAATAGGATTGCATCGCCGCCCCGGTCCATTTGGCCTTGGCGCCCCCCCGCAGCACCATGGTTTTCGCCCCGTCCCGTGAGACAACGGTCAGGGTAATCGGGTAGGTGCAGCCATTAAGAACCGACATTTCGCTGGGCATTCCCGCCTGGAAATGGGCGCATTTGCTGGCATCGACATAAGTCGAGGTCGGAGTCGGGGTTGGGGTTGGGGTTGGCTGCGGCGTGGGCTGAACGGAGGCCGTCCCCTGCCCTGTCGGACGGGAAGACGGAACGGTAGGAGACGAGGTCACCGTCCCATCGGAGGGGCGAACGCCGGTCTGAGTCGGGGCGGTCTGACCGGACGGCAGGACGATGTAGGTGTTCTGGGTCGCGTTCTGGTTCTGGTTGGTGTGAACATTACTGCTGGCGCTGCTACCGGCGCTGCTGTTGGCGCCAGTGTAGGATTGAGGTCGAGGATTATTCCATCCGCCATTCGAATTTTGCTGATAGCCCTGCTGCTGCGGCGCGACGCAGCCGGCCAGGGCGAAAGCGGAACAAAAAGTCGCGAGGCGAAAAGCCAGTTTCATACGATGGGTCTCCTGATCACGTCGAGCGGCAGCCCGCCTAACCGCCGAAAGGATTACCAAAAGATCATGGTTCGTCCATCCATTGGTAAGCTGGATGGGGATAGGATACCTATGACTCGACAGACAAGTACACCCGATCGAGAGGCGAGCTTGAACTCCCCGCCCCGCAGATCGGATCGATCGCCAAAATATCTTCAAAGCCCCGCACGCCCCTTTACGTGCGGGGTTTTTGCCTGCGCTATCCGCCGGCAAGTTGCTGAATCGCCTGATGCAACTGGGTCAGGGCAAAGGGTTTTCGCAGCACACGGCTGACTCCGACCGCTTCGGCCATGGCCTCGGTCAGTTCGTCGCCCGCCGCCGTCACCAGAATCACCGGGATGGTTCGGTCAATCCCATTTTCTCCGGCCCGAATCCGCCGGGTGCATTCGAGTCCATCCACCCCGGCCATCTTCCAATCGACGATGAGCAAATTGGCACCGTGGGCGGCAATGATGGCAAGAGCCTCGCCGCCCTCCGCCACCTTGACGATTTCCCACGGCCCAGCCCAGCCCAACGCCTTGGCGATGAGTTCCCTGAGGATTGGATTGTCCTCGGCAATAACAGCACGTCGAGGATGGTTGGTCATGACGAATTCACCTAAAGTCTGACATCAAAAAATCCAGGCGGCGTCAGAACATCTCGATCGCCGCCGCCGCAGAATCCGTGGGACCGCTGGTCGGGAGCGGTTCAAGACGAGTCAGGGCCTGACGGACCATCTCGTCAATCCTGGCCCGATAGCGGGCATTCATCTCTTCCAGACTGGCAAAAGAAGGATCGGCCATCTCGATCACCGTGGTTTCAATCCCACTGGCAATCTCCTGGAAGCACTGAGACAAGCCTTCCAATTGGCGTTTGACGATATCCTGGAATTGAATCGAGCCAATCATCTGGAGAATCGGCTTCGACAATTGCTCATTTTCCAGCCGCACCTTGGCCAAGGTATCGGTTTGCTGGCTGATCAGGATCTGGAGATTCTGGGTCAGCTCACCGACCGCCTCGGAGATCACCGCAAACCCGCTTTCCTCTTTCGCAGCCCGGCCGCTGACGATCGATTGCAAACTCTCGCTGACGGCCTGTTCGAGATGGGCAATCCCGGCACCGATCGCGACCGCCGCCTGATCAGACTGATGCGACAGCGAGCGGACCTCGTCGGCAACCACGGCAAAGCCTTGCCCGGCCTCGCCCGCCCGCACCGCCTCAATCATCGCATTCAGCGCCAGCATCCGGGTTTGGCGGGCAATGCCCCGCACCGTGTCAACCGTGCCGCTGAGGTCAGACACCACCCGGCCAACCTCTTCCATCTGCTCCTGCACCGCCGCAATATCCTGCTGGCGTTCCCGGGCAAATTCCTCAATCAGAGTCTGACTCCGACCGAGCTGATTTTCAGTGCGCTCGATCATCTGGGCGACCCGTTCATTGCTGCCGCTGGTCACAATGTAATCCAGCAAACGGCGTAGGCCGCTCTCAACCTCGCTCAGGTCGTTCATCAGAGTGATAGCATTTTCCTCGGTCGCCTTGATCACCTGTGACGTCTCTTTCTGCATCACATGAGAAAAATCGCCGAAATATTTGATTTTCTCCGCGATGCAGATGCCGCAGCGAAACGGATCAAACGGGCTGACAGGCGGCGGTGGCGCCAGATCAGACGGCGGGCTCTCGGGCGGAGGCAGAGGGCGGGGAGCCCGCAACAGCGGACTCAACCCGGCCGCAACCAGGAGCAGGCGGAGCGGCAGACTGGCCCAGAGCGGAAGGCCGAAGCCCCAGGACAGCCCTTCCCCAACCACCACGGCCAGCAGGACCAGAAGAGCGGCACGCGCCTCCGGCGTCACCCTGCGGAGGGAAATCATGGCGCCAACCCGGCCGAACAAACCGGTCGCGCTCCTCCGGCCGCTCCAGCGTTCCGCACCGGGCTTTTCTTGTTGGGGCTCTTCTCCATCCGGGCAACCCAGCCTTTCCTGTCAGAGATCAGAATAACCAGATTCTTTTTCAACCGTAACCCTTTAAGCTCTCGTGAAGATAATCAATTGACCACCTCAACGCTTTCAAACATTCAGAATAAAACCCTTAATTTTTTATCGTTTAACGTGTTGCTTTGCTTCATATTCGACGTTTCCCTGCGTCTGAAAGCCCATTTCCGGTCTCCATTTGACCGATGGCGACGATGAGAGGCGCCAAGACCCGTTCCAGGCTCTCAATCTGTTTCGCGCATTGATCATAATCCCCCGCTCTGGCCGTGGATTCGAGATTGATCGTCGCCATCATCACCGCTTTGGCCCCGATTGTCCCCGCCAGACCCTTCAAAGTATGAGCCTCACCCATCAGTTTTTCGTAAGCGCCTTGCGAGAGGAAGGTCCGAAGGTTATCGATATAATCGAGATTATGTTCAGAGAATTTTTTCAAAATAGTGACATAAAGATCATGCATTCCAGCAAAATTACGGAGTCCAGCCCGGACATCCAAGCCATCTATTTCAGAAATCCATTGAATATACTCCCCATAATCTTCCGAGGCCTCCTGAAGGCCCTGAGCTTCAGCCTGACCAGCCCCGGTCACCCATTTCAGGATCGTGCTATAGAGCCGGATCGGTTCGAACGGTTTACTGACAAAATCATTCATTGAGGCGGCGAAGCATTCCTCTTCCTGATGGCGCATCGCATTAGCGGTCAGGGCGACAATCGGCAAGTCAAACAGGGTTTTATCTTCACGAATCCGGCGGGTGGCGGTCAGACCATCCATCACCGGCATCTGAACGTCCATCAAGATAATCTCATAGGAGCCTTGCTGTGCTTTTTCGACCGCCTCCCGGCCGTCGCAGGCCAGATCGACCTGGATCCCCACAGCCTGCAACAATCCCAGCGCCACCATCTGATTGATCGGATCATCTTCCGCCAGCAACAGTCTGGTTCCTTTCAACAAAGACAAGGCCGTCCCGGTTCCTTTCGGCGACGGCGGACCCTCGACCCGGACTCCGGCGGGCAAGATTCCGACCGTCACGGTAAACCAGAATGAACTGCCTTGTCCGGACAGGCTGCTCACGCCGACCTCTCCGCCCATCAGCGTCGCCAATTGTTTGCAAATCGACAGACCGAGGCCGGTGCCGCCGAATCTCCGGGCGATGGTCGAATCCGCCTGCTGAAAGGATTCGAATAACGGGGCCTGCTGCTGCGGAGTCAGACCGATGCCGGTATCGGTGACTGCCACCCGTAACAGCGCGACCTGCTCGCCGATCAGGTCGGGCGTGACGTCGATCGAGATTTCCCCCGCCTCGGTAAAGCGAATCGCATTGCTGAGATAATTGCTAACGATCTGGCTGATTCGCAGCGGATCCCCCTTCAAGCCCAGCGGGATGTTGGGATGAAGGGTCATGCCGATCGACAGCTTCTTTTCCTCGATCGCGGCCTTGAACGTCCCGACCACCTGATCGAGCAAATGATCCAGCCGGAAGGGAATCGCCTCAATCGCAAATTGACCAGACTGCAATTTCGATAAATCAAGAATATCATTGAGAATGCCCATTAATTTTCGGGCAGAGCCAACCGCAACCTCAATTTTCTGGCGCTCGGCCTCCGATAATTCGCTCTGAAGAGCAATATGCAGCATGCCGATAATGCCATTCATCGGGGTGCGGATTTCGTGGCTCATGTTGGCCAGAAATTCACTCTTCGCCCGCGAAGCCTGATCGGCGCGTAATTCGGCTTCCTTCAGGGGGGTGATATCGACATGGGTGCCGAGAATCCGCCGCGCCCGTCCGGTCTCATCACGAGCGACCGCCCGGCCCCGGCGCAGAATCCACTTCCACCCGCCACTTTTGGCGCGTAACCGCAATTCAAGGGAAAATTCGGTGATGGCATTCTCGACGCATTTCTGCTTAGCACTGACGACCTTCTGAAGGTCATCCGGATGGATCAGCCCCATCAATATTTTCTCGGTCGGAATCAGCTCTTCGGGCTCATAGCCAAGCATCCGAAAGTAACCAGGGCTACAATAAAGGGTATCCGTGGTGATATCCCAGTCCCACACCCCATCATTGGTGACCTCCATCGCGAGGCGAAACCGCTCTTCACTATCCAAGAGCACAATCTGGGCCGCGATATGACGCGACAACCAATTTTTATAATATAATCGAGCCCAAATAATGCTGATCAGACAAAAAATGGCACTGGAAAGTGTCGACCAAAGCGCCTGCTGTCGCCAGGGGATCAGATAATCCTCTTCGGCAAGTCCAACATAGACATAAAGAGGATAAGATCCCACTTTGGCGAAGGAAACCATCCGGGCGGTTCCATCCCAAGTGGCTCCACTCAGATACTCCCCCCGAGTCGCGCCCGACGCCAGCAGACTAGACAGTTCCGGGGATTTGTTTTTATTTCCGCGAAAGGCCCCAGAGGGATCGGGATAGCGAACGATGATCGCCATATCCTTATCGCGAATGCTGATACCCCCTTTGTTGCCAACATTGATGCCTGACAAAAAGGATTGAATATAATCTACCGAAATGACGGAATTAGCGACACCGAGTAAGCGTCCGTTCTGATCACTGACCCTCCTGGACAAATAAAGGGAATGACGACCAGTCAGACGACCGACATAGGGGCCACAAAAAAAGACTTCACCTTCTTTTCCATCCCGAGCCTTGATAAAATAGTCACGATCAGAAACATCCGTTTCTTTTCCGGGAGGGAGATCTGTGCCATATAAAAGTTTCCCGTGAGGGTCAATGATCCTCAACGCTTCAATGTAAACAGATTGTTGTTTTAATTCAAAAATAAAAGAATCGACACTCTCCATATCAAATTTATCATTACGCCCATATCTCTGTATTTCTTTTCCCAAACTAAATAATGTAAATTCGTTAATCATCAATGTATCATAGAGTGATTTCTCAACAGTTTTAACGATGTTTCCAGCATCGATCGCTGCCTGATGGCGATATTGAACCAGACTTTGCCAAACCGTGGTCCCAGCTCCAATCGCAACAAAAGCGTTGGCGAGGAAAACGGCCAACACCAAACGCAGGAGGGGGCTCTTGCTGCTTTGCAACAAGAGCGTTGCTTCCTTGATTTTTTGCCGATTCAACTGCCTCCTCCCCATCTGCGTGAGGCCACCCCCGTTTCGAAAGATCCCGGGGTGGGATCCGACCACATCCCACCTTGGGGCGAGACCGACATTCCCCTCGCGTCGAGCCCACTTTATTATCGCGGTCGGTGCCCCAGGGAAATCGGGACCATTCCAAACTGTTCGTCTCTTTTGGCCTCTCCTTGGGGGAAGGCGTACGTCCCGCACAACAACCCTCCCGCCTCCCCCCCCTGATCAGCAGATGGGCGCTTCAGTTGGGTTCAGAAAGATCTGTTCTACCAGAATTTTCACAAACTGTATTTTTGATAAATGCCTGATTTTCAATGAAATTTCCCAGGAAAAATAGATTATTAATTTAAAGTCATTTCATAAAAAACGATTTTAAGTTTAGAATTCCCGACTTCGATCACAGCCAGACCATATCATTAAAACATATTTACAAAGATATACTAAAATAATAAAAGTTATAAAATTTGGATTAATCATAACTTAGTATATATGTTAATTCAAAGGAGGTCTATGCCATAAATCAGATGTTTATTTACAGTCCATTCCCGCGCCCCCTTCATTGGCTTACTCTTTTTTTGTTATTTCTTCATTTTTATTTGTCGCTTTTTTATTGAGGAAGATCTTCACACCAGACGCTTTTTGATGTCTTACCATCACTCTCTCGGCATTATCGCGATGATTTTAGGGGGTGACTCGCTTGTTCTTGCGAGGGACTCAGGGGGGGGGCGGCGCCGCACCCCTCACACCGAGCGCACCTCCAACATTTCGCCGCCGAAGCGGTTCGTGACAACTCCCCGGCCTAAAGGCCGGGGAGTTGTCACCTTACCAAAAACTCATCAGCTCTCCACCCAGGGGTAATCTGGTCCGGAAGATGATCTCTTGCTCTGAACCGGGGGAGTGGCCGCAACAACCGGGCAATCCCTCACTCTTCAGACCCCCGCGCGGCCCCTCCCCGCGCGGGGTTTTTTCAACAGGCTCTGTCCAAGCCCTGGTTTTGGGTTTATATATTAGATTGTTCGAATATACTGGGGCCGGGCAAGGAGCAAAGGAGAAGGCGATGACGTTCCAATTGGCCTCACTGGCTGGGGCCGTGCTGGGAGGCGCTTTGATCGGCAGTGCCGCCGGCGTTTTGATGCTGTTCAATGGTCGGATTGCCGGAATCAGCGGGCTGATTGACGGGGTGCTCGACCGGGAGCGGCCCCATCGCGGCGAAGATCTGCTGTTTCTGGCCGGGCTGCCGTTGGGGGCAATTCTGTTTCAGGGGGTTGGGGGGGAGATCCGGATCGATCTGACCGCCTCGCCCCTGTGGCTGCTGATCGGGGGGCTGTTGGTTGGGTTTGGCACCCGTCTCGGCCATGGCTGCACCAGTGGTCATGGTGTTTGTGGGCTAGCCCGTCTGTCGCGTCGGTCTTTGGTGGCCACGCTGCTGTTCATGGCCGCCGCCATTGCCACGGTTGCCGTGCGGAACGGTTTATCATGAGGGCGGCGCGCGCTGTGGCCGCTCTGGCCGCCGGCTGTCTGTTTGGACTGGGGTTGGCGGTTTCCGGCATGCTCAATCCCGCCAAGGTTCTGGCCTTCCTCGATCTGTTCGGGCAATGGGATCCCAGTCTGGCGGCGGTGATGGGCACCGCGATTCCGGTGGCGATGCTGTTTTACCGAATCGCCGCGCGGCGGGGAACGGTGGTACCGGCGCCTTCTGCGGCGATTGACCGGCCCTTGGTGATCGGGGCGCTCCTGTTTGGGATTGGGTGGGGATTGGTCGGGCTTTGCCCCGGTCCGGCCCTGGCCGCGATGCCCTTCGTCAGTCAATCCTGGCTCTTTGTTGCCGCGATGCTGGTCGGCATGAGGCTGCGTCATCTGATCTGAGCGGGCTTGTGGGGGGATACTCCCAGCAATCGGGCCTTGCACGGAGTCCAGCCCCGTCGCACCCTGGACGGGAGAGCCCGGCTGTTCGGGCCAGGGAGGGGAACCGCGATGACGATCTTTGCCGGGCGGTCTGGGGTGGGCGTGGCCCTGATGGTGGCTTTGTCTGTGGGGGCGGCCCTCCCCGTTCAGGCCCGCAATTGGGCCGACGAGAAAGATTATTCCGATCTTGCCGCTTCGAAGAAGCTTTGCCAGTCGGTGCGGGCTGTCACCCCTCCCGCTCAGGATCGCCCTGACGCCAAGACGGCGGCCACTCTGGCTAAATGTGAGTCAAAGAGCCTTTATTACGGCTTGAACGGCGCCCCGGATCCGGTTCGCGCCCGTCAGTGTGCGTTCCTGGAACGCGATCGCGGTGCGGAAGATCCCTTCGCCGGGGCGGCGATGCTGATGATGATTTATGCCAATGGCGTCGGGGCCAAACGCGATCTGACCGTCGCTCTGGCCTTGGCCTGTACTCTGGATGGGGCGCCGGCCGAGTTGGACGGGCGGGCGCTCGACCTCGATGAGAAACGCCGCACCCATTGGAACGGAACGGATTTCTCCTGGTGCGATGCGGCCACCAGTGGCGTCGCCTCCGGTTATTGCAGCGCGCTTGAGGCCGAGATCGCCGCGCCGAAGCGGGCCGCAGAAATCCGCAAGCTGGCCCGCTCCTGGGCCAATGGTCCTGCCGCCAAACCGTTGGACGCCCTGCTCACCGCTGCCGAGGCCTTTTTTGAGGCCCATGCCAGCACCGAAGTCAGCCGGGGCGGAACCGGAGCCGCGGCGATGATGATCGGGGAAAAGGAAACGCTAGCGACCCAGTTCCTTGAAGATCTGAAAGGCTTTGCCAGTGGTAAACCGCCCTGTGCCGGTGCCGGCGCGCGCCCGGATCCCGATAAAAGCCTCAATGAGACCTATCGCCGCCTGATGCGCGCCAAGCCGGACGCCTTCGAATCCTATACCGGGATCACCCAGGAGGATGTCCGGCGGACCCAACGGGTTTGGCTCAAATATCGCGACGCCTGGAGTGCTTTTGCCACCGCCGCCGACCCGACCCAGCCCGCTCAGGCGGTGACAACCTGGCTGACCGAGCGTCGGGTCGCCCAATTGCGGGACTTCGTCGAGGAATAGCTCAGTCCTGTGGTTCCTGTCCGGCAAGCTGGAAGCGCCAAGCGCAAAACCAGGCCGCTGGATGGGGATCGGGCGGACAGGCCAGACAGGTGCAGGTCAGGCGGGGATCGATCGTCTGGGCAAAGGTGGTGTATTCGACCATTCCCGCCGATTTGCAGGGGTAATCGGCCAGCCCCTGCCGTTGCCGGGCCGCCTGCACCCGACACTTCCGCATCCGCAGCACCACCGCGCCATCGGGCTCGATCTCGATTTCCTGGTCATTGAGGCTGGCGTAGAGACGGTGACGCAGCGCCTCGGCCAGAGCCGCCAGCCCCCCGCCTTCGCCTAGACCGGTCAAAGCCATGATCCGGGTGGCTTCCAACGGCGAGAACCAGGACCAACAGGCATCATTGATCTTTTTGGCCTGCGCCATCCCTTCACGCTGTTCGACCGCCTGAAACCAGACCCCATCGGCGGCCAGCCAGAGGACCGCGAGGGTTTGCAGCAGACTTTGCCGCTGGGCCGGAGTGAGTCGCAGCAGCGGCTCCGGCAGTCCCTCACTCACGGCAAACCCGCTTTCCCGGCCGAGACGGTCGAACAAAATCGACATCAGACGGTCGCCGGCCTGGGTTTCGCTGGCCACGGCGGCCTCGATGCCGGAGTGCTCTGCGGTGCGGGCGAACCACAGGCCGTAATGCACAGCCAGCCGCCGTCCGGCATCGACCATCGCCCGAACCTCGGCTCGGGCAGTTTCATCGACGGGCGGAACCGGCGGAACGGAGGCAGAGGACATGAAGGTTTTCTCCCGGTGAATCAGATCTTGCTAAAGTAACGCAAGCCTGCAAGCCGCTCAACCATCAAGCGGCGAAGCGGAGCGGTCGCCAGACCATGAGGTTGATAAAATCACGCCCCCAAAAAAAGTTCAAAAAAGGGCTTGCCTTGGTCGGGCCTTCTGTTTAAGTTCCGCGCTCTCGCCGGGGTGCACCGGCAGAAAGCGCCCGTAGCTCAATTGGATAGAGCATCAGACTACGAATCTGAGGGTTGGAAGTTCGAGTCTTTCCGGGCGCGCCATGAAGGCCCCAGCGGTAACGCCGCTGGGGCCTTCGCCATTTTGGGCTCCACACGGATCCGACCAGGGTGGAATGGGAGCGGCTTTGCGCCTCATGGATCCCATGGTGTTGGACAAGACCAGCACCGTCCTGCCCCCATCCCTGTCCGCCCCCTGGTCCAGGAAAGCTCGCCAAGAGCGCTCCTTGTCACGATCCCGGTCCGTACTCCCACAGAAAAATAGAGAAACAGCCGGCAAGAAATTCCGGCTTCATTTCTCAAGACGCTGATTATTGACGCTGCCGAAGCTTTGACTGAAAATAAAATCCTCCTGCCGGGGAGGAGCAGGCGACATCATGGCTAAAAAGTCGCTCATCGTTTATGGAACGATGTTTTCGCTGTTGATCGGGGTCGGAACATGGCTGGCGTTTGATTTGGCCGACGGACGAACCCGCATCATTTCCGACCGATTGGCGTTGGCGCTTCAGAAAAGTCAGTTCATGAGCCAGTGGTTCGGAACCACCATTGTCGCCGGCGATTACGTCCTGCGTGACGTCAGCGGCAAGGTGACGTTCGACGACCTTGCCACTCATATCCAGGATCCGCACTATCTCCAATGGCTGATCACATTGCTGCGGTTGAAGTTGGAAACCGTCCCCGGTGCGGTCGGCCTGGGCGTCTATGACAGGAACTGCATCTATCGCGGCGCGGCCAACCCGAAGTTTATCGGCATCCGCAGCAACCAGAAATTCTGCGTCGATTCCACAGCGGAACCGGAGGACAAGCTCTACGTCCAATATGTTCCCGCAGAAAAGTCGGTGAACAAGCAGCCATCCCTCATTATTTCCCGTCAACACTTCTCGCCGGACGGTCGCTTTCTTGGCGGGGTTCTGATTGCCATCGCGCTCACTGCGGCCCAGAAATGGATCATGGAATTCGCCGTCGATCCTGACGAAATCCTGGCCGTCATCGACGGTGACAACGTCCTGCTGGCACGCAACCCTCCCATGCCGGAGGCCATCGGCACTCGCATTCCGACGTCGGAGGTGCAGTTCAATCTGGGTCAGGGGCGCTTCAGTTCGTCATTTCTTGCCGTATCGCCGTTGGATGGCCACGAGAGGATTCACGGCTTGAGCAAAATCGAAGGGATCCCACTGGTGGTCCTAGTCGGTTACGATATCAGAAGAAGCCTTGCCGAATGGTGCCGTCGGGCGTGGCAGATCTCCGCAGGCTTCCTCACGCTCCTGGTCGCTTGCGCGGCGGCTCTGCACGCCCATCTGGTCGTCCTCCGCCAGCGCGAGGCGATGCGCATCCTGGCGACAACTGACCCGCTGACTGGCGTTGCCAACCGCCGCCAACTGCTCCTGGCGGGAGAACAGGAAGTGTCTCGCACTCAGCGCTATGGACGGAGGATGTCGGCGTTCATGGTCGATATCGACCATTTCAAATCCATCAACGACACTTGGGGGCATCCTACGGGCGACCGGGTCATTCAAGCTCTTGCCGAGAGCATGTGCGCCTCGACGCGTAAGGTGGACGTGGTCGGGCGCCTGGGAGGAGAAGAGTTCGCGATCATCTTGCCGGAAGCCGACCCGCAAGAGGCCTGCGCGATCGCCGAGCGTTTGCGTCAAACCGTCCAAGACACCATCGCCGTCTTGTCCGATGACGGCCAGACGGTGCGGATCACCGTCAGTGTCGGCGTCGCCACGCTGGGACCGGGGGACGCAAACTTCCACGATCTGTTGGGCCGAGCCGACAGTGCGCTCTACGCGGCAAAGGGCGGGGGGCGCAACCAAGTGGTCGCCGTATAGCCCCCCTCCATGAAGTTCGTTGATTAGGTGCTTTTTCTGAACTGACGACCCCAGGTTGATGACTCATTCAAATCCATCCGCAGAACAGAGCAGCGAGAGCAAGCCCCTCAAGATAATTCTGAGCTAGCCGGTCGTAATGAGTGGCGATTCGGCACCAGTTTTTGAGCTTGCAAAACATGCGCTTAATCACATTCCGTCGTCGGCAGGCTTTTCGATCCAGGGGATAGGGCTTGCATCGACTGGCCGTCGAAGGAATCACCGCGTTCACCTTGCGTGCCTTCCACTAGAGCGTCGAGCCTGAAATCCGGATCGTAACGGTTTCCCTGAGGACGGATTTGTGTTTCACCTGTGTTGGAGGTGGATCATGGGGAAGAGCTACTCGTCAGATCTTCGGGTTCGGCTTTATGGTGCGATTGAGGCCGGCTCATCGCGTCGAGCTGCTGCGGGTCGTTTTGGGGTGAGCAT
>Ga0209373_10002499_pt1 | contig 18353 bp, 13 predicted proteins | sample Higcelweek5metaG_FD_187173 | JGI IMG/M metagenome (GOLD analysis project Ga0209373, IMG submission 187173) | Freshwater pond sediment microbial communities from the University of Edinburgh, under environmental carbon perturbations - High... | ecosystem: Environmental > Aquatic > Freshwater >... | reverse complement strand
AAATGTAAAAAGTACTAATTACAAATAAAAAAGATAGCACGCCAATGTCATAAAACAATCCAATTCCTAAAATTTTAGCTAAACTAAATATAGAAAGCTCTATATCATTTAATTGCCAAACCAAAAATACTATTCTAAGAAGCAGTGAAAACAACAGAAACCAACCTGAAAAACCAAGTAAAAGAGCATATCTTTTAGATAAATATGAAGCAACTTGCATAAAAATTAATTTTATACAAAGTTGAATTTAAGCAAAGTAAATTGTCTTAAGTGTAACTTAATTACTTCTTAAATTTTGCTTAAGCTACAGCAAACCATTGTATTTACGAGTGAACCATTCGGTAGCTAAAGTTATTATTGCTAAAATTAACAACCAAATCCAATCGATAAGTGGCGATTTCTTGATGGTTGCCTTTTGAATAGGGATATAATTTTCATTTTCAAGCAACGATTTGATTAAATTATCTATTTGGTTGGGATAAAAAATGGTTCCGTTTGTGTTGGAAGCTAATTGTTCTAATCGCGATTTATCCGGATTTACGAATTGTTTTTCGATTTCAAAATCCAAGACTACAAAACTTCCTGAAAAACTACTGTTTGATTGCTTTTCGGTTACTTTAAACGAATAATTTCCTGCTTCCAAACCATCTAAATTGACTTTAAAGTTATTTGAAGATTTAAGTAAATCGTATTTTTTAGAAACTTTTGTTTTTGAATTCACAACCTGAATTGTCAATTGTGCTTTTTCGTCAAATTCGTAGTTTTTATTGAAATATTCAGCTGTAATTTCAATATTTTCGCCCGAATTATAAAAACTTTCATAAGTAACATTTAAATTCTTTTTTGAAGCATTTGTTACTAAAAACTGAATGATTTTATCAGTAAACAAATCAAAATCTTCAAAAGATTTTTTGTTTAAATTATTTTCTAAACGCCATTTCCAGATGTTTTCACCTAATAAATAAGCGTTTCTTTTACTACCATTTTCGGTAAAAGTTAACAATGGGTTTTGCAATTGTATATTTCTAATTCGTGCCGAAAGCATTGTGTTTATATTGCTTTTTGCAGCAATTGTTCCAAAATTATGTTCCAAAGGTGGAAAATTTTCAAAACCAATATTTGATTGCGAAAACAAATTAAAGTTCGACTCAAAAGTTGCTAAATAATCTTCTTTTTGTGCCGACATTTTAAACAACAAATCATTTTGAGCTTGATTTAAAAAATTAAAATCGGTTGCCGTTCCAGTAATGATAAATGTATTTAATTGAGCTGATTTGTTTTGTTCAAAAACAGTTTTAAATGTAGTATTTGGTTGATATAAAATTAAAACATTATAATTTTGTAATGATTTGATTTCGTTTGGTTTAACAATAGTTACTTTGCGTTGTTGATTAACTTCTATACTTCGCTTTAATGCGCTTAAATCTGGGTGATTTATTGCTGAAATTAAAGCAATTTCACTACGCTGATCAATTACTTCAACTGCAAAATTTTTGTTATTATTAAATGTGTTTCTTTCTTTTATATTAGAAGAAATTACTGCTTTATATTTTGCAATCCCTACCTTATCCGCATTTAACAATACCGAAATAGACTGTGCTCTTTTATCTTTCGAAAAACTAACGGTTTGCTTATGAATAGTTTGATTACCATTCTGTATCGAAAAAATCGTTGAAATAGGCTGATTTCCATTGTATTGCAAGAATACTTCAACTGGAAACTTATTCTTTAAAAAGGCGTATTTATTAACATTGATTTGATTGATTTTCAGATCAAAAATGGTAGTGGTATCGCCTAAAACAACTGGTAAAACACTTGTATTTTCTTGAAAACTGAACACATAATCATTTCCCATAGTTTGATTTCCATCGGTAAATAAAACTACTGGATAATTGGTGTTTCGGTATAACTGTTTTAAATTTTTAGCTACAGCATCAATATGCGATTGATTGCCTTTAAAATCTAATTGTTCCAATGATTGAAATTCATCATCAAAAGAAAACAATTGCACATCATATTTTTCTGCAATTGCTTTATTATCAGATATCTTCTGATATAATTCCGAAGCTTCTTTCGTTGCTTTTAATTCGGAAATTGATTTAGAATTGTCAATAACAATAGGCAAAGGTGTTTTCTTAATTTCAGTTATTTTCCTACTGATAATTGGATTAATCAATAATAAAAAGATAGAAAACAAACTAATAAAACGCAAAAAAGCCAAAAACCAATACAATTTTGACTGATTTTTGACTTTGTATAAGTATTGATAAAACGACAATCCAGCAGCAATAATTACTGATAAGATGAGAAGTAAAATTGTGCTTGTTGTCATTTTTTGTAAGTGATTAGTGAATAGTAATTAGTGAATAGCCGTCTAATTACTATTCACTAATCACTAATTACTTTTTAAGTTAGCATTCCACCATCAACATTAATAACTTGTCCGGTTACATAAGCACTCATTTCTGAGCCTAAGAAAACACAAACATTTGCAACATCTTCTGGCGAACCACCTCTTTTTAATGGAATAGCGTCTCTCCAACCTTTAACCACATCTTCATTTAATTTTGCTGTCATTTCAGTTTCAATAAAACCTGGCGCAATTGCGTTGCAACGGATATTTCTTGAACCTAATTCTAATGCAATAGATTTTGTAAATCCGTTCATACCTGCTTTAGAAGCTGCATAATTTGCTTGACCAGCATTTCCTTTCACACCTACTACACTACTCATGTTAATGATTGAACCTTTGCGGTTTTTCAACATGATTTTTTGAACTGCTTTTGTCATATTGAAAACCGATTTCAAATTGATTTCAATTACTTTATCAAAATCTTCTTCCGACATACGCATTAACAAATTGTCTTTTGTAATTCCGGCATTATTGATTAAAATATCTATTGTTCCAAATTCAGCAATTACATCATCTACTAATTTATGCGCATCACTAAAATCTGCAGCATTTGATTGATATCCTTTTGCTTTTATACCTAAAGCGTTTAATTCATTTTCTAAAGCCATTGCAGATTCTGCAGACGAACTATATGTAAAAGCCACATTTGCACCTTGTTGTGCGAAAACTTTTGCTATTCCACTACCAATTCCACGGCTCGCACCAGTAATAATGGCAACTTTTCCTTCTAATAATTTCATTGTATATTATAGTTAGTTTGTTTATAAATAAAGTTCAAATATAGGAATATTTTAAAGTATAAAAAATAAGATGTTTTTAATTAAACCATTTTTAATAATTGATGTCTTACAAAAACTAACTTAAAAACAAATTTCATGAAAAATCAACTAGTAATGCTTTGCATGATTGCTTTAATGCTATCTTCATGTAGTAATAATTCAGATGAAAATTATGAAGAAATTGCAACATATCCTTTTGTGGAAGCTGAATTTGGCTCATCGATTGATTTAGAAAATTTAGACAATTATGCCAATCAAACGATTCCTTCTTACATAATTAAAGACAATTCATTAGGAAATGCAATTACAGACAAAGGTGCCACTTTAGGAAGAGTCTTATTTTATGATAAAAATTTATCTTCAAACAACACAATTTCATGCGCAAGTTGTCATAAACAAGAATTTGCATTTAGTGATACTAATATTGCAAGCACTGGAGTTAATGGAACTACAGGCAGACATTCCATGCGTTTGATAAATTCAAGGTTTGCATCAGAAACAAAATTCTTTTGGGATGAACGTGCTTTAAATTTAGAAACGCAAACAACAATGCCAATAAAAGATCATGGTGAAATGGGATTTAGTGGTGAAAATGGAGATGAAAATTTTGATGCATTACTTACAAAATTGAGTACAATAAGCTATTATAAAGAACTTTTCAAATTCGTATATGGAACAGAAGAAATTACAGAAGCTAAAATTCAGAATGCATTAGCGCAATTTATAAGAAGTATTCAATCTTTTGATTCTAAATATGATGCTGGTAGAGCTTTGGCAGCAAATGATGGTCAACCATTTACAAATTTTACGGCACAAGAAAATCAAGGAAAAAATTTATTCTTATCACCTCCAACTTTTAATGCTAATGGAGTGAGAATTTCTGGTGGATTAGGCTGTGCAGGTTGTCATAGAGCTCCAGAATTTGATATTGATCCAAATTCATTGAATAACGGAATTATTGGAAAAATATCAGGCACAGGAATTGATATTACAAATACACGAGCTCCTTCCTTACGTGATTTAGTAAAAGTGGATGGAACTCAAAACGGACCAATGATGCACACAGGTGTAATAACTGATTTACAAACCGTCATAGGACATTATGGAACAATAAATTTAGCTCCTGGAAATACAAATTTAGATCCAAGATTAAGACCAAATGGTTTTGGTCAACAATTAAATTTAACAGCAACCGAAGTAAATGCTGTTATTGCTTTCTTGAAAACATTATCCGGTACAGATGTATATACGAATACAAAATGGTCAAATCCGTTTAATTAAAAACTGAAAAAACAAAAAAATCCCGCTAAATGCGGGATTTTTTTATATCTATTAGTTTAAAAGATTAACCTAAAACTTCTTTTACTTTTTTACCAATTTCTGCTGGAGAATCTACCACATGAATTCCGTTTTCTCTCATGATACGTTTTTTAGCTTCTGCTGTATCATCAGCACCACCAACGATTGCACCTGCGTGACCCATTGTTCTTCCTTTTGGAGCCGTTTCACCTGCGATGAATCCAACAACTGGTTTACGGTTTCCGTCAGCTTTAACCCATTTAGCAGCATCGGCTTCTAATTGACCTCCAATTTCACCAATCATGATGATGATTTCAGTTTCTGGGTCGTTCATTAATAATTCTACTGCTTCTTTAGTTGTTGTTCCAATGATTGGGTCACCACCAATTCCGATAGCTGTAGTAATTCCTAAACCTTGTTTTACTACTTGGTCAGCAGCTTCGTAAGTTAAAGTACCTGATTTAGATACAATTCCAACTGTTCCTTTTTTGAAAACAAAACCTGGCATAATACCAACTTTAGCTTCTTCAGGAGTTATTACACCTGGACAGTTAGGTCCAACTAAACGACAATTTTTACCTTTAATGTAATCATAAGCTTTAATCATATCTGCAACAGGAATACCTTCAGTAATACAAATGATTACTTTGATTCCAGCTTCAGCAGCTTCCATAATTGCATCAGCAGCAAATGCTGGCGGAACGAAAATAATTGAAGTATCAGCACCCGCTTTTTCAACAGCATCTTTAACTGTATTAAAAACTGGTCTGTCTAAATGTGTTGAACCACCTTTTCCTGGAGTTACACCACCTACAACATTAGTTCCGTACTCAATCATTTGTGAAGCGTGGAAAGTTCCTTCGCTACCTGTAAATCCTTGTACAATTATTTTTGAATTTTTATTTACTAAAACGCTCATGATATATGAATTAAATTGTGTTTAAATTTGTGATGCAAAAGTAAGTTTTTTACCAAATAATCACATATTTTTTATTGTATTTTTTTAATTAGGTTTGCTAATTAGGTATCCATCCATGATTTTTCCTTCTTGAAAGGACCAAATCGCAACAACTTTAGCAATTAGCATTATTTCTTTTGGGTTTTCTATTGTTGCAACTTTATGGTTGTACTTGACAACTATTTGATTGTTCTCTTCGATTAAATGAGAAATTTCGAAATAAGAGATTTCATAATTGGTATTTATAACCTCGCTAAGATTTAAAATAAAATTTTTATCTAAAATAGAATTTCCTGAAGAACTATCCCATTCTAATCTAAAATCATCATGGATTAGAGTATTCAAAAATTGTTTATCTCTGATTCCATCTTCTTTATATAAAAATTCGATTTTTTCTCTATTTGTCATTTTGCTTTAATTTTTCAATAATTTCTGGAATACGTTTTACATTCGCTAATTGTTTCAATTTTTCACGCGATTCTTCAATTGGTGTTCCAAAATAGGTTTTTCCACCATCAACTGATTTAGTTACACCTGTCTGTCCCATTATTACAGCTTTTGTTCCTATAGTAATACCACTTGTTGTACCAACTTGTCCCCAAAGTGTTACTTCATCTTCAATAACTACACAGCCTGCAATTCCAGTTTGAGAAGCAATTAAACATTTTTTTCCGATTACAGTATCGTGACCCACATGCACTTGATTGTCAATTTTTGTTCCTGCGCCGATTGTAGTATCACCTGTAACTCCTTTGTCAATCGTACATAAAGCACCGATTCCTACATTATCTTCAATCACTACTCGCCCACCTGATAATAATTGGTCAAAACCTTCTGGACGTTTTTTATAATAAAAAGCATCAGCTCCTAAAATAGTTCCAGCATGAATCATTACGTTATCACCAATAACTGTGTTATTGTAAATCGTTACATTAGCATGAATTAAGCAATTTTTACCAATTTGAACGTTGTGTCCAATGAAACAATTCGGTTGGATTACCGTTCCTTCTCCGATTTTAGCTGAATCTGAAATCGCTGCATTAGAAGCTTGAAAAGGTCTGAAATGCTTCGTAAGTTTATTAAAATCTCTAAAAGGATCATCTGAAATCAACAATACTTTTCCTTCTGGACATTCTACTTCTTTGTTAATTAAAACAATAGTAGCTGCTGATTGAAGTGCTTTGTCATAATATTTTGGATGATCTACGAATACGATATCACCAGGTTCTACCACATGAATTTCATTCATACCGTGAACTGGAAAATCGGCATCACCCACAAAATTACAATTGATAATTTGGGCAATATCTTTAAGAGGATAAACTTTTGGAAATTTCATTTAGTAGGGATTAGTGATGACTAAAATATAAAAGAGTAATTAGTTGCTTGGCTATTTACTAATTACTCTTCAATTTTTACTTTCAATTATTCTTTTACTCTTTCCATGTAGTTTCCGGTTGCTGTATCAATTTTGATTTTATCTCCTTCATTGATAAACAACGGAACGTTTACAGTAGCTCCTGTTTCAACAGTTGCTGGTTTTGTAGCATTTGTAGCTGTATTTCCTTTAACTCCTGGCTCAGCATAAGTTACTTCTAAAACGATAGAAGCTGGCATATCTACTGATAAAGGCGCTTCAGTTTCAGCGTTGATTTGAATCATTACGTTTGTACCTTCTTTTAATAAATCTGGGGCATCTAAAACGTTTTTATTTAATGTAATCTGTTCAAATGATTCGTTATTCATGAAGTGAAATTGGTCACCTTCAGCATATAAATATTGAAATGTATGTGTTTCAACACGTACTTCATCAATTTTGTGTCCAGCAGAAAATGTATTATCTAATACTTTTCCGTTAGTTAACGATTTTAACTTTGTTCTTACGAAAGCTGGTCCTTTACCTGGTTTTACGTGAAGAAATTCAATAATTTTATAAATATCGTTATTGTATTTGATACATAATCCGTTTCTAATATCTGATGTACTTGCCATTTTTATTTTAATTTGATGTTTGTTTTATTATTATTTGAAAATTACATTGAACTCGTATAACCTTTCATAATTCCACGAGAAGAATTTCTGATGAATTGAATAATATCATCGCGTTCTGGTGTTGCTTCCATTTCGGCTTCAATAATGCTCAATGCTTGAGTTGTGTTGTAATTTTTTTGGTATAAAATTCTGTAAATATCTTGAATTTCTCTAATTTTTTCAGTTGAAAAACCTCTTCTTCTCAATCCTACAGAGTTAATTCCTACATAAGATAAAGGTTCTTTTGCTGCTTTTGAAAATGGTGGAACATCTTTACGAACTAAACTTCCTCCAGAAATCATAGCGTGTTCACCAATTGAAATAAATTGATGTACAGCAGCTAAACCTCCAATAATAGCATAATCACCAACTGTAACGTGACCTGCCAAAGCAACGCCATTTACGATAATAGCATTGTCTCCAATATGGCAATCGTGTGCAATATGTGCCGTAGCCATAATTAGGCAATTTTTTCCAATTTTTGTTTGTCCAGAAGCCACTGTTCCTCTGTTAATAGTAACACATTCTCTAATTGTTGTGTTATCACCAATAACAGCTAATGATTCTTCTCCACCAAATTTTAAATCTTGTGGAACTGCTGAAATTACAGCACCTGGAAAAATGTTACAATTTTTCCCAATTCGTGCGCCTTCCATAATGGTAACATTAGAACCAATCCAAGTTCCTTCACCGATTTCAACATTATTATGTATAGTTGTAAACGGATCAATTACAACATTTCTTGCTATTTTGGCACCTGGATGCACATATGCTAACGGTTGATTCATACTATTTAACTTTAACAATTTGTGCCATTAATTCGGCTTCTGAAACTAATTTACCATTTGCATACGCATAAGCTTGCATGTGACAGATCCCTCTTCTAATTGGAGAAATTAAATCACACTTAAAGAATAAGGTATCACCTGGTAGGACTTTATTTTTAAATTTAACGTTGTCAATTTTCATGAAATATGTTAAATAATTTTCTGGATCTGGAACTGTACTTAAAATTAAGATTCCACCTGTTTGTGCCATTGCTTCAACTTGTAAAACTCCCGGCATTACTGGTGCTCCTGGAAAATGTCCGACAAAAAAATCTTCGTTCATTGTAACATTTTTCAACCCCACAACATGTGAATCAGAAAGTTCAAGAATTTTATCAACTAATAAAAATGGAGGTCTGTGTGGTAATAAATCCATGATTCCATGAATATCCATTACAGGTTCCTTATTTATATCGTATGACGGAACATTATTTCTTTCTTCTAACTTGATAAGTTTTGAGAGTTTTTTTGCAAACTGAGTATTTACAAAATGTCCTGGCTTGTTAGCGATGATTTTTCCTTGAATTTTGGTTCCAATCAATGATAAGTCACCAACAATATCTAACAATTTATGACGAGCTGCTTCGTTTGGATAATGTAAAGTTAGATTATCTAAAATTCCATTTTCTTTTACAGAAATGGATTCTTTATTGAATGCTTTCTTTAAATTTTCCATTGTTTCTGCAGAAATTTCTTTATCTACATAAACAATTGCATTATTTAAGTCACCTCCTTTGATTAAACCATTGTTCAATAAACTTTCTAATTCATGTAAAAAACTAAAAGTTCTACAATCAGCTATTTCAGTTTTAAATTCGGCAATGTTTTTCATTGTTGCATTTTGTGTGCCTAAAACTTTAGTACCAAAATCAACCATAGCGGTTACGCAATAATTATCACTTGGAATTACTGTGATTTCACTTCCTGTAGCTTCATCTAAATAAGAAATAACCTCTTTAACAACATATACTTTTCGTTCTGCATCTTGCTCAACAATTCCGGCTTTTTCAATAGCTTCAACAAAATATTTAGATGAACCATCCATAATAGGCAATTCTGATGCATTCAATTCGATAATAAGATTATCCAAATCGCAACCAACTACTGCTGCCAAAACGTGTTCAGGTGTTTGAATCATAACACCTCTTTTTTCTAAATTGGTACCTCTTTGTGTATTAACTACATAATTTGCATCGGCTTCAATAATAGGTTGCCCTTCTAAATCAACACGAACAAATGTAAATCCGTTGTTAATTGGTGCGGGTTTGAAAGTCATTGTAACTTCTTGTCCTGTATGTAATCCAACTCCAGTTAATGAAATTTCACTGGCAATGGTCGTTTGTTTAACCATAATTTAACTCTATTTATTGTTGTTGTTTTTTAATTCTTCTAAATCGGCTACAATTTTTGGTAAGTTTCTAAAATGCACGAATGATTTTGCAAAATCACCATAATTGAAAGCTGGGCTTCCTTGGACAACTTCTCCGTCTGCTAAATTTTTTCCAATTCCTGATTGTGCTTGAATTTTTACATTATCACCTATTAATAAGTGTCCTGCAAATCCTACTTGACCACCAATCAAGCCATTTTTCCCAATTTTAGTAGTTCCTGCAATACCAGTTTGTGCTGCAATAACAGTATTTTCGCCAATTTCTACATTATGGGCTACTTGAATATGATTGTCTAGTTTTACACCTTTTCTAATAATGGTTGAACCCAATGTTGCTCTATCAACAGTTGTACATGCACCTATTTCTACATTATCTTCTATAATTACATTACCAATTTGAGGTACTTTTGAATACGTTCCATCTTCTTGAGGAGCAAATCCAAAACCATCAGAACCAATAATTGTTCCTGAATGAATGATACAATTATTTCCAATTTCTGTTTCAGAATATATTCTAACGCCAGCAAAGAAAACACAATTATCACCTATAGTTACATTATCACCAATAAAGCTATTTGGATATATCTTGACATTGTTTCCAATGATAACATTTTTTCCAACGTAGCAAAAACTACCTAAATATAAATCGTTTCCATAAGTAACACCATCTGAAATTACAGAAGGTTGCTCAATGCCCGATTTCATTAATTTTACTTGATTGTAATATTCTAATAATTTTGAAAATGATTTGTAAGCATCTTCAACTTTTATTAAAGTGGTTGTAATTTCCTGTTCTGGCTCAAAAGTATTATTTACAATAGTTACTGTTGCTTTTGTAGAATAAATGAAATTAATATATTTTGGATTGGCTAAAAAAGTTAGAGAACCTTCGGTGCCTTCTTCAATCTTAGATAATTTATATACTTCTGCATTAGGATTACCTACTACTTCACCTTCTAAAATACCTGCTATTTGCGCTGCTGTAAACTTCATTTAAATGATACTATTTATTTCGTTAAACGAACGAAATTATAATTATAAAATTACTCAAACTATCAAATATACAAATTTGAGTGTTTTATATTGGCAAAAATATAAAATTAAATTAAAATGTTAAGATTCTAACACTACTTTTGGAAAACAAATGTAATATTTAGTTACTTCTTTAGATAATGCTTTTAAATACATTTGGTCTGAAACTTCTACAACATCTTCAACACTTTTATCTTTTTTAAGTATGTAAATAGGTTCACTTGATTTACTATATGCCTGATTTTTCAGTTTGCCTTTAAACACAAAATAATCTGCTTCTTTTTCTGAAATGTTTACCTTTTTAATGAATTTATTTTTTAAATCTAATAATCTCTCTTTGTTAGGTTTATCTTCAGTTATTTGAATCTTTAGTAAATCACGATTTAATATCATTCGGCATAAATTTTGCAACACGTAATCGTCATTAAATTGCCACGATTTAATTGCTCCCATAACATCGTAATCGTCTAAAAAAGAAAATTTATCTAATGTGTTTTTATCAAAATTAATCAATAAAATTTTATTTTGCATGAAAAATTGAAGCGATTCACTGCAAGGCAAAACCACTCCTTTTTGTGTTAGTTCTTTAGCTCTTTTTAGAATTTTTGTCAGAATTAATTCGGCCACAACACTTGTTTTGTGTAAATAAGCTTGCCAATACATTAATCGTCGTGCAACCAAGAATTTTTCAACAGAATAAATTCCTTTCTCTTCAATTACCAAAACATCATTTTCTACATTCATCATCTGAATCAAACGGTCACTATTTATGTTTCCTTCAGCTACACCACTATAAAAGCTATCGCGTTTTAGATAATCCATTCGATCCATATCTAATTGACTTGAAATCAATTGCAACATGAATTTGCGATGATATTCTCCCTTAAAAACTTGAATTGCTAAACTTAATTTTCCATCAAATTCTTTATTCAATTGTTCCATAAAAAGTAAAGACAATTCTTCATGATGCACTTCTTCAACAATGCTATGTTCCATTGCGTGACTATATGGACCATGACCTATATCATGTAAAAGAATAGCAATATATAAAGCGTTTTCTTCTACTTCAGAAATTGAAACTCCTTTAAATTTTAAGGTTTGAACAGCTTTTTGCATAATATGCATGCAACCCAAAGCGTGATGAAAGCGCGTGTGATGAGCTCCTGGATAAACTAAATACGACATTCCCATTTGTGAAATACGACGTAAACGCTGAAAATATGGATGTTGAATTAAATCGTAAATTAAAGAATTAGGAATGGTAATAAAACCATAAATAGGATCGTTAAATATTTTGAGTTTATTAGTTTGTCTCACAAGGTTAAATTTTGAATAACAAATGTAGGAATTTTAAAATAGGACTAAATAAAAAAGGTGTTAGAATTTATCCAACACCTTAAATATAATAGAAAACTTATTAGTTTATTGTTTTAGCTTTTTCAACTTGACCTGTGATTTCATATGCCATTTTTAAGATACTTTTGGTATTGGAATCAGTTGGGTTAATTGAATACGCTTTTTCAAAAGAAGGAATTGTTTTTTGAAACATTGCTTTACGCTCATCCATTAATTTGTTGTATTTTTTTATATCACTTGTTGAAGCATTAATTTCCGCAACTAGTCTATCTTCTTCTTTTAATCCAGCATATCCTTCATTAAAATATAAATTGAATTCACCAGTTTTTAATTCTTCATCATTAGGCAATAGTTTTCTCGCTTCTGCGTATGTTTCTTTTGCTTTTGCTAACTCTCCGTTTTGAGTGTAAAGAATTGATAATATTCTTAAAACTTCTGATTTGTTAGCGCTTACTTTTGAATCTTTAGGTTTTTCATGAGTTCCTAAAGAGATATATTTTGATCTTTCTTCCTTTGAATTAAACTCTTCTTCTGAACCAGAAGCTTTGTTAATAGCTGTATAAATTACACCATTTTTTAAATAGTCAGAATTATTAAGTTCTTCATAAAGTTTTTGTCCTAATTTATAGTCATTTGCTTGTACTGCTAAGATTGCAGCATTTTGAAGTGATTTGCCTTCGTTTTTGGGATCAAAAGTATACAAACTGTAAAAAGCAGCCGAAGCTTCTTTAAATTTTGATGCACTATTTAATGACAAAGCAAGTGTGTTGATACCTTGTTTAAAATCAGCTTTTTCTAAAATTAATTCATCAGTGTAAACTTTTTTACCTGATTTTTTTTCAAACTCAATTGTTTCATCTATAACAGCTCCATACTCTTTAATGAATTCTGGATTGTATAATTTCATTTGATCTTGAATAGTTGCTTTGTCTCCTTTGGATGCTAAAACAACTGTTGGATACATTACTTTATAAAATTTTGCATAAACTTTGTCAGCATCTTCAGTTGCTAAAGTTTGTAAAGCATCACTTGTAGATTTATAAGTTTCTAAATCTTTTTCAGAAATAGTTTCTTTAGCATAAATCTTTTTTAATGTTTTTAGCTCATCTTTTTGAGCAAATGTGGCAACAGACAATAAAAGAGTTGCACTTAATACTAATTTTTTCATTGTTTTAAAATCTGGGTTAAACAAAAGCCCAAAATAAATTTGGGCTTTATTTCTATTTATTCTTGTGTTTCTTCATCTGATGAATCAATATCTGTGCCATTTTCAACATCAGAAATTTCTCCATTTTCATCTAAAACTATTTCTTCGTCTTCTCGAAGCACTTTGGTAACTGCAGCAATAGAATCATTTCCTTTAATGTTAATTAGTCTAACTCCTTGCGTTGCTCTTCCCATTACTCGTAAATCAGAAACCATCATTCTAATAGTTAATCCTGATTTGTTGATAATCATTAAATCATCAGCATCGGTTACATTATTAATAGCAATTAAAGCTCCTGTTTTCTCAGTAATATTAAGAGTTTTTACACCTTTACCTCCACGATTCGTAATTCTGTATACATCTTCTCCATCATCATCTACTAATTTAGTACGTTTTCCATAACCATTTTCAGTAACCACCAAGATTTGAGATTCTGTTACATCGTTTTTATCAATTGAAACCATTCCAATTACTTCGTCTTTTTCATCGGCTAAAGTAATACCTCTAACTCCTGAAGCAGTTCTTCCCATTGGACGTGTTTTCTCTTCTTCAAAACGAACTAATTTACCAGACTTAACTGCCAATAAAACTTGACTGTTTCCTGTAGTTAATTTTGCTTCGATTAATTCATCATCTTCTTTAATGGTAATAGCATTAATTCCGTTTTGACGTGGACGTGAATATTGTTCTAAAGGTGTTTTCTTAACTTGACCTTGTTTCGTAGCCATAATTACATAGTGACTATTGATATAATCTTGGTCTTTTAAGTCTTGAGTGCAGATAAATGCTTTTACTTTATCATCTTGCTCAATATTGATTAAGTTTTGGATAGCACGACCTTTACTTGTTTTGGTTCCTTCTGGAATTTCGTAAACACGCATCCAATAACACTTACCTTTTTGCGTGAAATACATTAAATATTGGTGATTTGTTGCCACAAATAAATGCTCCAAGAAATCTTGATCTCTAGTTCCAGCCGATTTTTGTCCAACACCTCCTCTATTTTGAGTTTTGTATTCCGATAATGACGTACGTTTGATATAACCCGCATGAGAAATCGTAATTACAACACTTTCATCAGCAATTAAATCCTCGATACTAACGTCTCCACCAGAATATTCAATTTGCGAACGACGCTCATCTCCATATTTATCTCTGATTTCTGTTAATTCGTCTTTAATTACTTGCATTCTCATTTCTTTGCTTGCCAATAATTCTTTCAAATACGTAATCAATTTCATGATTTCTTCGTATTCAGCACGTAATTTATCTTGTTCAAGACCTGTTAATTGTCTCAAACGCATTTCTACGATTGCACGTGCTTGAATTTCTGATAATTTGAAACGTTCAATTAATTTCGTTCTAGCTTCATCACCATCTTTAGAAGCTCTAATGATTTTGATTACTTCATCAATATTATCAGAAGCAATGATTAAACCTTCTAAAATATGAGCTCTTTCTTCTGCTTTTCTTAAATCATATTGCGCTCTACGAACTACAACATCATGACGGTGTTCAACGAAATGATAAATCAAATCTTTAAGATTCAACATTTGTGGACGCCCTTTTACCAACGCAATGTTATTTACACTGAACGAAGATTGTAATTGTGTATATTTATAAAGTGTATTTAAAACTACATTTGGAACTGCATCACGTTTTAATTCATATACCACACGCATTCCATTTCTATCCGATTCGTCTCGAATATTTGAAATACCTTCGATTTTTTTATCATTAACTAAATCAGCCGTTTTCTTAATCATTTCGGCTTTATTTACTTGATATGGAATCTCGGTAACAATAATCGCTTCTCTTCCATTTACTTCTTCAAAACCAACTTTTGCACGCATAACAATACGCCCTCTACCTGTTTTGAAAGCTTCTCTTACTCCTTCGTAACCATAGATAATTCCTCCTGTTGGAAAATCCGGTGCTTTTATATAATTGATTAATTCATCAATTTCGATATCATTATTATCAATATAAGCTAATGTACCATCAATAACTTCCGTTAAGTTATGAGGCGCCATATTAGTTGCCATACCTACCGCAATACCAGAAGCTCCATTAATTAATAAAGTAGGAACTTTAGTTGGCATAACAGTTGGTTCTTGCAACGTATCATCAAAGTTTAATTGAAAATCGACTGTTTCTTTGTCAATGTCTGCCAACATTTCTTCCGAAATCTTTTTCATTCTGGCTTCAGTATAACGCATTGCTGCTGGACTATCACCATCGACAGAACCAAAATTACCTTGACCATCTACCATTAAGTAACGTAAGCTCCATTCCTGAGCCATACGCACCATTGCATCATATACTGAAGTGTCACCATGTGGGTGATATTTACCTAAAACTTCTCCAACAATTCTTGCCGATTTTTTATGGGCCCTGTTCGAAAGAACTCCTAATTCATACATTCCGTATAAAACTCTACGGTGTACAGGTTTTAAACCATCTCTAACATCAGGAAGTGCACGCGACACAATAACAGACATCGAATAATCGATGTAAGCTGACTTCATTTCTTCCTCAATGTTAATAGGAATTAACTTTTCTCCTTCTGACATAAGTATTTATATTAAAATTATGATTATTACTAAAACGTGCCAATATACGGCTTTTTGAACTTTTACAACAAATTTTTAGAGACTTATTTAGACATTTTATTAACAATTTTGTTTACAAATTGCTTATAAATCAAAGTCTTTTTTCTTTTATTTTACATTTATTTTTTGTCATTTAGCAACATAGTATGTTTATTAGGTATAGTTTTTGCTTTTACCTATACAATTTTGTACTTTTACTAATATTATAAATGCTGTATGGACGATAATTTTTCACCAAGAGTTAAAGATGTAATTTCCTTTAGTAAAGAAGAAGCTTTACGTTTAGGTCACGATTTCATTGGCACTGAGCATCTAATGCTAGGCATTCTTCGTGATGGAAATGGTAAAGCAATAAATATTTTAAATAATTTGGCTGTAGATTTATCTCACTTAAGAAAAAAAGTAGAAATATTAAGTCCTGCCAATCCTAACGGAATTCAAAATATTGAAAAGAAAAATTTACATTTAACAAGACAAGCCGAACGCGCTTTAAAAACTACTTTTTTAGAAGCCAAACTATTCAATAATTCTGAAATTAGTACCGCTCACCTATTATTATGTATTTTACGTAATGAAAATGATCCTACTACCAAATTAATGAATAAAATTAAAATTGATTATGAAACCGTTAAAGAACAATATACAGCCATGATGACAAACGAAGACGATTACTTAGAAAATTTGCCAAAAGCTGAATCTTTTAATGATGATTCAGGACAAGATGACAGCCTAAAAGATAGCGGTTTTAACAATCCTCCTTCTGGAAATAAAACGAATAAAAAATCTAAAACACCTGTTTTGGATAATTTTGGTCGTGATTTAACCGAGATGGCAGAAGAAGGAAAACTAGACCCAGTTGTGGGACGTGAAAAGGAGATTGAGCGTGTTTCTCAAATTTTAAGCCGAAGAAAGAAGAATAACCCACTTTTAATTGGTGAACCAGGTGTTGGTAAATCTGCAATTGCTGAAGGTTTAGCATTGCGAATCATTAAGAAAAAAGTATCTCGAAATTTATTCAATAAACGTGTGGTTACACTTGATTTAGCAAGTTTAGTTGCAGGAACAAAATATCGCGGACAATTCGAAGAAAGAATGAAAGCGGTAATGAATGAATTAGAGAAAAATGATGATATCATTTTATTCATTGATGAAATTCACACTATTGTAGGTGCTGGTGGTGCTACAGGTTCGCTTGATGCCTCTAACATGTTTAAACCAGCTTTAGCAAGAGGTGAAATTCAATGTGTTGGCGCAACAACGTTGGACGAATATCGTCAATATATTGAAAAAGATGGTGCTTTGGAAAGACGTTTCCAAAAAGTAATTGTAGAACCAACATCTGTTGAAGAAACAATTACCATTTTAAATAACATCAAACCAAAATACGAAGACCATCATAACGTTTTATACACACCAGAAGCAATTGAGGCTTGTGTTAAATTGACAAATCGTTACATGACTGATCGTTTTCTTCCAGACAAAGCTATTGATGCTTTAGACGAGGCTGGTTCTCGTGTTCATATTATTAATATTGATGTTCCAAAACAAATTTTGGAATTAGAACGTCAATTAGAAGAAGTGCGCGAACTGAAAAATACGGTCGTTAAAAAACAAAAATATGAAGAAGCAGCTAAACTTCGTGATGATGAAAAACGCATCGAAAAAGATTTAGCTATTGCACAAGAACAATGGGAAGAAGATTCTAAAAACAACAAAGTTACCGTTACAGAAGATAACGTTGCTGATGTGGTTTCTATGATGACAGGAATTCCAGTAAATCGTATTGCTCAAACCGAAAGCAATAAGTTAGCTCACTTACCTGAACTAATTAAAGGTAAGGTAATTGGACAAGACGAAGCGGTTTTAAAAATCGCAAAATCAATTCAAAGAAATCGTGCTGGTTTAAAAGATCCAAACAAACCAATTGGTTCGTTTATTTTCTTAGGTCAAACTGGTGTAGGAAAAACACAATTGGCAAAAGTTATCGCAAAAGAATTATTTGATTCAGAAGATGCTTTGGTTCGTATCGACATGAGTGAATACATGGAGAAATTTGCTATTTCTCGTTTAGTTGGAGCGCCTCCGGGATACGTTGGTTACGAAGAAGGTGGACAATTAACTGAAAAAGTAAGGAGAAAACCATATTGCGTAGTACTTCTAGATGAAATTGAAAAAGCGCATCCAGACGTTTTCAATATGATGCTTCAAGTTTTAGATGATGGACATTTAACCGATAGTTTAGGTCGTAAAATCGATTTTAGAAATACGATTATCATTATGACTTCTAACGTTGGTGCTCGTCAATTGAAAGACTTTGGAACCGGAGTTGGATTTGGAACAGCTTCAAAACAAGCACAAACAGAAGAACATTCAAAAGGAATTATCGAAAACGCTTTGAAAAAAGCTTTTGCTCCTGAGTTTTTAAACAGAATTGATGATGTAATTGTCT
>Ga0209373_10002498_pt1 | contig 18357 bp, 11 predicted proteins | sample Higcelweek5metaG_FD_187173 | JGI IMG/M metagenome (GOLD analysis project Ga0209373, IMG submission 187173) | Freshwater pond sediment microbial communities from the University of Edinburgh, under environmental carbon perturbations - High... | ecosystem: Environmental > Aquatic > Freshwater >... | reverse complement strand
GATTCGGTGATCAGCGTGAGTGGAACACCAAGCTCAAGGGCCGCTTTGCCGGTCCACTGGCCGGTGCCTTTCTGACCGGCTGCATCCAGGATGAGGTCCACCAAAGGAAGTCCTTCGGGATCCTTGAATTTCAAAATATCTGCCGTGATTTCAATCAGATAGCTGTTGAGCTCGCCGCGGTTCCAGACTGAAAAGACTTTCGACATTTCATCCGGCGACATACCCAGGCGTTCTTTCATGATTTGATAAACTTCGCAGATCAGTTGCATATCGCCATACTCAATGCCATTATGCACCATTTTTACGAAATGCCCTGCTCCGTTTTCACCCACCCATTCGCAGCAGGGAATGTCACCTTCAACTTTAGCCGAAATCAGCTGAAAGATAGGCTTAACCAGCGGCCAGGCTGCTTTCGATCCCCCGGGCATGATCGAAGGGCCTTTCAGCGCTCCTTCCTCACCGCCGGATACTCCGGTGCCGATATAAAGCAGCCCTTTGCTCTCCACATAAGCCGTTCGCCGGCTTGTATCGGGGTAATGACTGTTGCCGCCGTCGATAATCACATCACCGGGTTCGAGCAGCGGAATGATGCTTTCTATCAAATCATCAACCGGTTTACCGGCTTTTACCATCAACATAACCTTTCTGGGGCGTTCGAGTGAATCCACCAACTCTTTCAGAGAATGATATCCTTTAATCGATTTGCCTTTGGCACTGCCTGCCATAAAGGTTTCAACCCGTTCCGGTGTGCGGTTAAAAACGCTGACACGCAATCCATGGTTTGCCATGTTTAATACCAGATTCTCTCCCATGACGGCCAGGCCGATCAGTCCAATGTTGCTTTTTGTATCCACGATAGTAATTATTTGTCATTCCCGACCGCTGTATTCCCAGCGCTGGGGGTAATTGTTTCTTTGTTGTTCAAAAGTTTCCGGAGATTCACGAAGCCGGCGGTCATCCTCCATGATGTCATAAGCAGCCAGTGGCCCGTTCTGAGTCATCTCCATCCCATCTTTGGTGAGCGGCGTGAGCGGTGGTAAATCCAGATGAAAGAAATCCGATACTGCTTCTACCATCTTTTTAGTTGCATTGTACTTGCCTTCAACCGAATATCCGGCAATATGCGGGGTAGCTATGTCGGTAAGGCCAAGCAGTTCACGGCTGATATCAGGTTCATGCGGCCAAACGTCGAGGATCAGGGAGAAGTGACGAGTGACGAGTGACTTGCACTCCAGTACAGCATCTTCATCCAGAACATCTCCACGCGATGCATTTATCAGGACCGCCCCAGGTTTTAATTGTTCAAGAAACCCGCTGCCGATCAGATGAAAAGTTTTATCGGTACCCTCCTTGTTAAGCGGGACATGAACCGTGATAATATCTGATTCTGGCAGTAAAACCGGGAGATTTGTGAAAGCTGCGCTCCCCTCGGCTCGCTCACGTGGCGGATCGTTCAGGATTACCTTCATACCCAGCTCGCGGGCAACCTTTTCCACTTTTTTCCCGACATGCCCAACGCCAATGATTCCCAAAGTTTTATCCTTCAGCTCAAAACAATGCTTACGGGCCGATTCATGAAGCGCTGCCGTGATATATTGCGCAACTCCGCCTGAGTTGCACCCGGGTGCATTTGTCCAGGTTATGCCGTTTTCATCACACCAATCCAAATCGATATGATCAAATCCGATGGTCGCCGTACCAATGAATTTCACGCCGGTCCCTTCCAGCAAATCCCGGTTGCAGCGTGTCCGGGTACGGGTGAGCAAACAGTCGGCGTTATGCAGATGCTCTTTGCCAATCTTTCCGCCCGGCAGGTATAGCACCTCGGCGAAGGGCTCAAACACCCCGCGGATAAAGGGAATTTTGTCGTCTATTACTATTTTCATATGTCGCATAAAAGTAATAATCCATCCTTAATCCTCATAATTGATTAACTTAGATCTGGAATAACCTAAACCAATCATGTGGCGGCTATGAAAAAACTGCCCTATCTGTTGCTGCTATTGTTAATGGGATTTTCAGGAAGTCTCTTTGCTGCATTTCTGGAAAATATCCCGCAGAAACTGTCACAACCCGATGGAACAGTGGTCGGTTGTTATGCCTCAGGCGACGAATATTATCATTGGCTGCACGATGCCAATGGTTTTACGATCATCCAGAATCGCTCAACGGGCTATTTTGTATATGCCGACCGAATCGGGGACGATTTGATTCCGACCACATTACAGCCTGGGGTCGACAATCCTGCGGTTGCCGGATTGAAACCCCGGCTGAACATCAGTTCTGAAAAATACAGAGCGCATTTTGCCTCACGATTTAAAGCTCCTGCAGAAAAGTCAGGTTACTCTTACTCCAATACCGGTAATTACAATAACCTGGTCATATTCATCAGATTCAGTAACCAGGATGAGTATGCTGAACCGCTGACCCGATACTCATCTGCTTTCAATGGCTCAGGTACTGTATCCATGACCGAATATTTCAAGGAAGTCTCTAAATCCCAACTGGCGATTAATACCACTTTTTACCCCAATCCCAACGGCACAACCATAGTAAGTTATCAGGATTCCCATTCGAGAAAGTATTATCAGCCTTACAGCAGTGCCAATACCGAAGGTTACCGGACAGATGCGCAAAGTGTGGAAAGGGAAATGACTTTACTGAAAAATGCTGCTGAATATGTTGGTAGTCAGGCAATTGCGAGCGGCATCAATTATGATCATAATAATGACAACAGGATCGATAATGTATGCTTTGTGGTTCAGGGTGCAACAGATGGATGGAGCGACCTTCTGTGGCCTCATCGCTGGGTGCTTTATCAATATGACGTGAGGATTGGCGACGACCGGGTGTATGACTTTAATTTTCAGCTGTCAGATGCCCTCGGGGTCAGTGTCCTCTGCCACGAGATGTTCCATTCATTAGGGGCGCCTGATTTATATCGATATGAAAATGATGATATTACGCCGGTTGGTCCCTGGGATTTGATGGCTCATAACAAGACTCCTCCGCAGCACATGAGTGCCTATATGAAGATGAAATACGGAAAGTGGTTTTCACAGATTCCAACCATTACCACCGACGGGACCTATACCCTGAAACCACTGGCAACGGATGGATTTGCAGCTTATAAGATTCCTTCTCCCAACTCAACGAGCGAGTTTTTTGTGGTAGAGTATCGTAAGGCTACCGGAAGATTCGAATCCAGTTTGGTTGGCTCCGGACTGATTATCTCGCGGGTGAATTCATCGCTGGAGGGGAATGCTGAAGGTCCACCCGATGAGATTTATGTTTACCGGCAGAATGGTACCACCAGAAACGATGGGAACATTAATAATGCAACTTTCAGCTCCAGTGTTGGGCGCACTGAGTTTGGCGACGATACCGGTCCTTCCGATTTTTTGAGCTCAGGTGCAGCCGGTGGCATTCATATTTACAACATCGGCGCCGCTGGTGAAACCATCTCATTTACCGTGGGAACCGGTGGAGCCTTGAACCCGCCACAGGAACTTATGGCGACCCTGTCAGGACGAAATGTGTCGCTGTCATGGAAAAAACCGTTATCGGGAAGCGGAACTCTGGCGGGTTACAAAGTATATAGAAACGCGGTACTTGTATCTTCCATCAATAATGTGAATACCCTCTCTTTTGAGGAATCCAACCTGTCAGCCGGTACTTATGAGTATTATGTGACAGCCCGATATACCTCGCCGACTGGTGAATCTTCCGGTTCAAATGAGATTACGGTAGTGGTTAGCCCGGAGCCGAAACCCGATCTGATCATTACCAATTCGTCAGTATTCCCGATAAATGTTGAACCCGGAAGTACCGTTAGTTTGTCGTCCAAACTGGTAAATAGCGGCCCGGCTCAGGCCGGAAACAGTGTGCTCCGGGTTTATCTGAGCCAGGATAATGTGTTCGATTCCGGTGATCGTCAGCTGGCTTCGGGTGTTGTTGATCCGATTGATGCCGGTGCTGAAGCTGTAATCTTAATAGAGGATATTAAAATCTCATCAACTACAGAAGTGGGCAAATGGTATGTGATATTTTGGGCTGATGCGGATGGTAATGTCCCGGAATCCATCGAAAATAATAACCGGGCTTCAACCCTCTTAACAGTCGGAAATCCTTCTCTCAACCCACCAAGAAACCTGATGGCACAGGTGTATTCAACATCGGTTAAACTCATTTGGACGATGCCGGAAACCGGAGATGGCACACTTAGCGGCTATTCAGTTTACCGCAACGCGGTGAAAGTCGGGTCGGTCAATAATCCGGCGACGCTGGAATTTATGGATAACGATTTGGCTTTGGGTACTTATGCTTTTTATGTGACGGCTGTTTACTCTTCCCCGGCAGGTGAATCTGCAAAATCAAACGAAGTGCTGGTTACCCTGACCAACGAATCAAAGCCCGACCTGACCATTCGGAATTTTGAAGTTTCTCCCGCAGTGATTGCATCGGGCGGATCCATTGATATGTCGTGTGTTTTGTTAAATATTGGTGCGGCTCAGGCTCCTTCTACTCAGATTCAGCTGTATCTTTCAAGAGATCTTAATATCGATGATCAGGATATCTATCTGGCTTATGGTACCATCGATCCGCTGGATGCTGGTGCCAGCATCTCTGTATCAGGCGGGGATATCACCCTGCCAACATCGATAAGTCCTGGCACCTGGTATGCCCTGATCAAAGCAGATGCCGATGCTGCTGTTGATGAATCCAATGAAACCAATAATCAGGCATCCTTTGTAATTATTGTTCAGGGGCAGGCTCCGGACCTTCAACTGGTTGGATTAACATTATATCCGGCTGTGGTTGTACCGAACTCAAATGTCAGAGCCACTGTCATGATGTATAATGCCGGCAATCTTACTGCGAATCCGGTGAAGCTGGCTATGTATTTATCTGCCGATGAAATCCTGGATAATGAGGATATTTTACTTTTTAATGAATCAGCGAGATTGCTTCTCCCAAAAGGATCAATCTCTTTCTCCTCCGGATTTATCCTTCCGGCAAGTGTCGTTCCTGGCCAGTATTTTATGATTGGTATTGCTGACCCGGATGATTTGGTTAATGAGTATGATGAATCCAATAATCAACTTATCAGGTCAGTGGTTGTGGCCAGCACATCTGGAACTGACGATCCGATACTCAGCGGTCATTTTCGGATTTTTCCAATACCAGCGTCGGATTGGGTAAATATTGAATACGACGGATTGTTACCCGGTTCTGCTGAATTATCTGTATTTAATGCATTTGGAAACCCGATATATCATTATGAGATCAGATCAGGCGGAAGTCTGAAAATGAAGGTGGATATCAGCTCATGGGCCAGTGGGTTTTATATGATCAGAATGATCTGTTCCGGACGGGCATTGACTGCGAAGCTCCTTGTTAAATAATAAGTATATCCGGTTCTTGTATTTTTTAAAATGTTGAGTTATCTTTAATAAGGAATTACGTTAATGGACTGAATAGCTTGCTGAAACAAATCCTAAACATTAATATTTATCTACACCTATGAAAACAAAAAAAACCCTCCTTGGACTCGTATGTTTACTTTTTGGAGTTTTAATGCTGTTCTCTTCCTGTAAAAAAGAGGAAGAACCTGTTGTTACTGAAGATCCGGTAACCAAAATTGTTGGTACAGCCAAACTGCAAGCTGGTACTTCCGGAAGTTTAGCCAATGCCCTGGTCTCCATTTATCTGAGTGTTGATGATTGGAATAGTTACAATTCGGTTGCTACTGCTGATGTCAGTGGAAGTGGAGCTAAAATTACCTATGTCTTTAGCGAAGTTGTTCCCGGTAACTACTATCTGGATCTCTGGCTGGATGCTGATAACAGCGGCGACTGGTCATTGGGCGATTTCGTTGGATGGGTTGGATCCGGACAGAAAAATGCGCCTTCACTTTCACCATTCATGGTGGCTGAAGGAAAGACCGTTACAAAAAATATGGATGTGGTGGTTATTTAAATGATAACCCTTTAATAATCGAAAAAGCCTCCGGAATGCCGGGGGCTTTTTTGTTAACTATATTTCCATAATCCCGTTGCCGGGTTGCTGATAAAAAAGAATTCGTCACCGGATTCATCCCGGTTAAATCCATCCTGCAAACACTCCGGATGGTATTTGTTCATCATTTCCCCGATTTCACCAAATTCAAAACCGGCTTTTTCGACCTCTTCTCTTGAAAGATGTCCCGGGCAATATTTGATACGGAACCTGCCTTCGCTGCTACCATGTATGAGGTGTGCCGCAGCGCTGAGATTGTCGCCCAGGTCGGTGTTCTGCTGTATGGCTTCAAGGGTTGATGGTGTACCGTGATATCCATATTTCCGGATCAGCCGGTCGATCTCAGGATCCTCCCCGAACTCCTTCACCCCGGGTGCCAGAACAATCAACTCGCCGCCATCCGCAATAGCCATACGGGTACGGTATATCGATTTGTTTCCCAGCCAGGTACTCCGATATTCTTCCGGATTCAGATACACAACAATCTTTTTCAAAGGTTGAGCAACAGCTGTAATGTTCACTTTCATGGAAAGCTCTGCAGCTGCAGTAAAAACGTCTTCTGATGTTCCGATAAACAGTCCTCGGGTAGCTAATGTTCCCGCTTTCGCGGGGGAGACAAAAGAAGGGGGCTGCACAGGGGAGAGGACGGTGAGGACATAAAGGATCGGGAGGTGCGAAAGATATTTTTCGGAAGCATAATTCAGTACCCGGCGTACAGGGTTGTCAGCGATTCCCATGATCCGTTCCATACCGTAGGTGGCTCCGAGAAAATGGCTCTTGTTGATGCTTTCGGGTCCACCACAGCCGACAAACAGGTTTTTATTGTAATTGGCCATCCCGATCACTTCATGCGGAACTACCTGGCCAATTGATAAAATCAGATCGTGTTTACCTTCCCAAACCAGCCTGTTCAGCTCAACCGGCCAGCTGTAGGAGAGCGCTCCACCGGATACTTCTGAAATAAAAGCTCCAGGGACCTCACCAATCCTGACCACATCCTTTCGCCAGTCATGCACCCTGAATAAACTATGGGGCACTCCCGGAAACATCTTATCTATCTCACCGATAGTCATTGCCTGATGAGTTCCCAGCGCCGGCAGAATATCTGAAATGCTGCTGCCATAATGATTATAGGCCATCCGGGTAATTTCACCGGCTCTCGAATGGTATCGGGTAATATCCGGAGGAATGATCAGTACGCGTTTCCGAAGCCCGAGATTATCGAGTACTTCAAGTAAACCTGCCCTCAGATCATTGCTGCTGAGGTCGTGATGTTCCGATCCGGCTGAATACAAAATCATACGTTAAACCCAATTTGGTTTTTCGGGCAGTAGTTTCTCAAAATCAATGATCAGTTTATCCTGATATTCCCCGATGTACGTCTGACTCAGAAACCTGTCGATCCCTTCCTGATAAAATCGTTCCCAGGATTGCACTTCACTGCCCGGATTGATGGGGTAGAAGAGCACTCCGTTGTTGCGCGCCGCTTTCAGATCGCCCGGCGCATCGCCGATCATCAGTATCTTGGTATCGGCATATTTGCCTTTGGCTGCATAATTCAAATGTTCTGATTTTGTGCCGAATTCCTGCCCGGCAATGAGCCTGATGAAACGATCGATATCGTGCTCTTCCCATTCACGCCTGAGCGCTTCAATCGGAGTCTGCGATGCCACCATCATATCGGCTTTGCCCTTCAGCTTTTCGAGACACTCCCTGACAAACGGGAAGGGCGGAATTCCGTAAACCATCTGGCCGATGTCCTCATTGACTTTTTTTGACCAGGACAAAGCCAGATCAATCCCCGGATCATTCACCTCCGCTGCATAGGCTTCTAAAACGGGATTGCCCAGCCGGGTTTCATGATGGGTCCATTCAATCAGCGATGAGATATCCGGCATCCTGAAGTTTCGTTCCTTGATCTCGGTTCGTTCAGCAAGCAACTTAAAGGTTTCAATAACTGCCAGAAACCTGTTGACCCCCCGGTGTTTTGAATAGAGATTCACAAACTCCCAGGTTTGCCGTGTGATCGAGGATACCGGCTGGAAACCCCAGAATTTGATGAAATTCGGACAGAAACACTCTTTTTGTTTGATTTCCATGGTGTCGAAAGCACATCCGTCAGAATCAATCCCTACGAAAAAATCGTGGTCGGGACGGAGAGCGGTGAGAATATCCTGGTTGGTCATGAACAGAGGGTTGTTGTAAGGGTTGTAATGGTTGTAGTTGTTGTAGGGGTTGTAAGGGTTGTAAGGGTTATTCGGCTTCGGGGTGATAGGTTTCGAGTTTTTGGATGGCGAATACGGCCTTGAATTGGGTGAAGCGCTGCAATCCGTTAACCAGAGGAATGGTGGGCCAGTCGGAGCCGATGAGTGGCGCTGCATACCGGATAAACTCGTCAGTTACATCGATACGGTTGGAGGAGATCCAGGTATCGGGAAAACTGCGTTCCGAAAGAGCTACTTTTTCGAGAGGAACCTTGTCGTACCGAACATGGTAGATCGGGCCAGTATCCCTCAATATGGTTGACATCCAGCCGTTACCATCGTTCAATGCAATATCGACTGCTTTTTGCCCTACTTTATAGGCTTCTTCAAGATCCACCGTGGAGGCATAGATCATGGCATGCCGCTGATCGGTCCCCGGAACCTGCCCGCGGGCTGATCCTCTGGTTTTTAATCCTTTGTCATTCAAATAGTTTACAACCTGTTGATAGGCAGCCATCTTGGCGGCTCCATACTCAATATGACCAAAAGAATCTCTGGTTTGATTAGTACCCTCAGGGAGAGGCTGATGGTCGATCCCGGTCAGCTCGAATCCTTCACTGACCACTACGATACACCGGCCATCTCTTTTCAGCTGGTCGTTAACAAGGTCAGCCATTTCAGGGGCAGAGACCTTCGATTCTGACATATATATCTGAAGTGGCATTTCGCGGTGAGGATCGCCCAAACGAGCTGCTGCCGGGATATATCCGATCTTCCGGCCCATAGCCTGAAGCACCAGTACCGGATCGGCAGGTGATGAACCGCGGTTCTCCTCGTTGGCAATTTGAACCATATTGGCCCAGTATCTGGCTACACTGCCATATCCGGGGGTGTGGTCAATCAGCTGAAATGCGCTGTCGCCAACATCGTTATCAATGGTTTTAGGAACTCCTACAGCAATCAGGTCGAGACCCCCGATCCGGGCCATCTCGCTGACCTTGAAAGCGGTGTGCTGTGAATCATTTCCGCCGATATAAAAGAAGTATCCGATATTGTGTGCCCTGAAAACTTCCAGAATACGCTGGAAATCCTTTTGCTGTTTGTCTTTGAGCTTATAACGGCAAGTGCCGATACTACCGGCTGCAGGGGTGGTTCTGAGCAGAGAAATCTCCTGTTCCGGTTGCTCCGATAAGTTGAGCAGTTCTTCTTTAAGCACTCCCTCGATCCCGTGCCAGCCGCCATATATGGTACCGAACTTATCAGGGAAATATTTACAGGTCTCGATAATACCTCTTAAGGTGTTGTTGATCACCGATGAAGGTCCGCCTGATTGGGCAATGATTACGTTCTTCATAGAGTCAGTTATGTGTTATACTCCTCCGAATGCTGAATATCCCCCGTCAACAGGCAGGATAATGCCGGTGATAAAGGAAGACAGGTCCGACAGGAGGAACAGAACAGCTCCCTGCAGATGTTCGGGCTGTCCGTATTTTCCCATGGGTGTGTTTTCAATGATTTTATTGCCGCGGATGGTGGGGTTACCTGTCTCTTTGTCAATCAGTAAAAACCGGTTCTGATCGGTGAGGAAAAAACCGGGTGCAATGGCATTAACCCGAACACCAGATTTTGCCAGATGCACAGCCAGCCACTGCGTGAAATTATTGATTGATGCTTTGGCCGCCGAATAGGCCGGTATTTTGGTAAGGGGTCTGAAAGAATTCATCGAACTGATATTCAGAATCACACCTTTTCCTTTTTGTGCCATGCTTTCACCGAATACCTGGCACGATAATACCGTTCCATGGAAGTTCAGGTTGAAAACATCACTGAACCCTTCCGGATCCAAATCGAAAAATGTTTTAGATTCCGGGTTCGGATCAAAAACCCCGACCCCGGTTGTGGCTTTTGGAGAATTCCCTCCGGCACAGTTGATCAGGAAATCCACAGCCCCAAACTCTGCTTCCACAATCGCCCTGGCTTGGATGAGCGATTCCCGGTCAAGCACACTGGCCGCTACTCCGATAGAGGGAGTATGATATTTTTTCTGAAGGTTTTCTGCCAGACTGCAGGCCGTTTCTGCATTCCTGCCCAGTATGGCTGTTTTAACACCTGAACGGGCCAATCCTTCACAAATGGCACGACCAATGATTCCGGCGCCACCGGTGATCACACACACACGGCCCTCCAGATCAGCGAAATCCAACCGGGGTGATGAGGGTGCTTGTTGTGCCATTTTTATTGCAAATACTGAATAGATTCATATCTACGCCAAAAATAGCAGATTATATCGTTCCAATGTGAATAGAATTCGTTTATATTTACTTACGAGTATTGGTAATTGCCATGATGGGATTGGGGAACAACAATGATTAGAAGCGTTCAGAACCGGATTATCTTTCTTATTGCACTGATTGGTTCAGGGATGTTCGCCGGTATCATGATTTCCAGGTCGATTGATGCGCAACGCATCGAATCGATGCTCCAGGATGAGAAGGCCAGGAACGCAGTTTTGCTGGAAAGGGTAATGGATTCAAAGTCGAAAAGTCTGAAAGACTTTGCCTATGATTATACCTACTGGGATGAGATGGTGAACTTTGTAAAGAAACCGGATTCAGCATGGGCTATTGATAACATCCAGGTATCTCTTCCAACATTCAACATCCAGTATTCATGGGTGTTTGATAAGAATCTGAAGTTACTTTATCAAACCAGTTCCGGAACCGGTACTCCGCCGATTGAATTCCCGCTTACCGGGAACGAACTGAAAAATCTGATTTCAACAGGGCCCCATTATAGTTTCTATATCAAAATGCAAACGGCTCTTCTGCAAATCAGTGGCGGTTCCATCCACCCGAGCTCCGATCCTGAACGCAAAACACCTCCGAATGGTTATCTTTTTGTCGGGAGAATCTGGAAGGACAGTTACATTGATGATATTAAGAATTTCACAGGGACAAATCTTTCCATTCTCTATCCTGATAAGAATTCCGTACCTGCTGATTCAATCATTCCCGACCAATTCACCTTCATTAATTTCAAGCCATTAAATGGATGGAATGGAGATACCCAGGCCCTTGTGCGCTCTTCAGGAAATATGAAAATGGCCCGTGATTACCAGGTTCGGGCGCATTCCAATATGATCATCGTTGTCATCTGCCTGATCACAGCATTGGCATTTGTCTCTTTTATCCTGATAAGATCTGTTAACCGACCTTTGAAAAGCATAATAGTCAGTCTGATGAATGAAGATTCAACTGCTGTTGGAGGGCTTATCGGGCAAAAATCGGAATTTGGCAGAATCGCTCAGCTGATCAGTGAATTCTTTTTTCAGAAAAAGAAATTGCTGGAGGAAATTGAGGTGCGAAAAAAGATTCATGAAGAGCTAATAGAGGCAAAAGAACGGTCAGAGGAGAGCGACCGACTTAAAACCAGTTTCCTGAACAATATTTCCCACGAAATCCGGACACCAATGAATGCGATTAACGGGTTTTCGGAGCTTTTGACGGAACCAAAATTATCCGATGAGGAGAAACTGGAATTCTCAAAAATCATTTATGATAGCAGCAACCGTCTTTTAGAAGTCATTACTGATCTGATTAATATTTCTACCATCGAATCCGGCCAGATGGAGATTTGCGAAGAGTTTGTCAACCTGAACAGTTTGCTCCGGAGTGTTTTGGAGCAAATCAGTTATGAACTCGATTTCAAAAAAGTTAAAATAAAGCTGGATGTTGCCTTGGAAGATGAACAGTCAGGAATAAAATCCGACCCATCAAAACTGTGCCAGATTCTGACTCATCTGCTAAAAAATTCGGCAAAATTTACCCATTCAGGAACCATTGAATTCGGATATGAAATCCGTCACGGTGATATAGAATTCTTTATAAGCGATACCGGTATCGGGATTCCAACAGCGAAATTTGAGACCATATTTGCCAGGTTTCAACAGGTTGACGACTCTACTTCGCGCCAGTTCGGAGGCGCCGGCCTCGGCCTGCCTATCTCAAAAGCCTATGTTGAATTGCTGGGCGGAAAAATATGGCTGAAATCCAAAGAAGGCGTAGGCACACAATTCTACTTTACTATTCCATACAACCCCGCCTGATCCGATGTCGCTTCGCACGTTACGCGTTACGCGTCACGCATAACGATCCTTAGTCCCCCACCTCTTTCGGCCTGCCAATCTTATGTCCCCGGAATGCATAATAGGCAATCCATAAATAGCAAGGAACAACAATCCAGTATGCCTGCTGACGGGTGAAAACATCAGCCAGTCGCCCATATACCAACGGAAGGATTGCACAACCTGCAATACACATAACCAGCAACGCCGAAGCAAATTTGGTGTGCTTGCCTAATCCGCCGAGAGCAAGGGGCCAAATAGCCGGCCACATAATAGCGTTGGCAAAACCTAACAGGGAGATCAGATAAACCGATACTTTCCCATGCAACAGAACAGCCGATAACCCAAGCAATACACCGATTATGGCAGAGTAACCCAGAGCTTTTGATTGTGACAGGGTGCGGGGAATCAAGACGATCCCCAGCAAATATCCGACAACCATGGAGAACATGGTGAGTGAAGCAAAGAACTTGGCCTGATCCAGTGGGAAATCAGCTGATTTGGCATAGTTGATTACCGTATCGGCGGCAATTACCTCGCAACCGGTATAAAGGAACAGGGTGACCACTCCCAACATGAAATACGGATATTCATAGATGTGTTTTTTATGCTTCACGGCAACAACTGGTGAATCATCTTCTTCCTCATCACTTTTGATATCCTGCAGCGGGGAGAATTTTATAGCCACAGCCAGCAGCAGAAGTACAACAGCCATAATGATATAGGGAACGATCACACGTCCAGCCATCTCATTCAAAATAGCGGCTTTTTCGTTCAGGTCGGTCATGGTGGCCACTTGAGCTTCAATACCATCCGCTCCCTTCAGAACGATAAATCCGAGAATCAACGGGCTCAGAATACCTGCACATTTATTGCAGATACCCATGATGCTCATCCTTTTTGCAGCACTTTCAATAGGACCAAGAATGGTCACGTAAGGATTTGATGCAGTCTGCAAGAGAGAGAGACCCGCTCCCTGGACAAACAGACCGGTCAGGAAGAGACCAAATGTCCTGGATTGCCCGGCGGGAATAAAAATCAGACTTCCAATTGCCATGACCGCTAAACCGAGTGCCATGCCATTCTTAAATCCGGTTTTATGCAAAATCCAGGAGGAGGGAATGGCCAGAAAGAAGTAGGAAATATAAAAGGCAAATGTGACGAAATAGGCCTGAAAATCAGTTAGTTCACAAGCTATCCTCAAAAAAGGAATCAGCGTTGCATTTAACCAGGTTACAAATCCGAAAATGAAAAATAACGCTCCGATAATTCCCAATGAAAGGGCGTATGAACTCTTTTGCTCTTTCGTAGAAGCTCCCGTTGTTGCCATAGTAAGTTAATCTGATAATTAATTGGGGCGCAATTTATAAAAAAGTCTTGACTGATTTATCATAACATCGGGTGTGTTAAGAGAGCACGGCGAACCAATTAGTTTTCTTAATTTTATCCCCACATCTGTTCCGCCATGAAAAAAATTCTGACCGTACTGGCTTATATCTGCTTATGCAGCGGTGGATTTATCTATGCACAAAATCCTAAAACTATGACTGACAGAAGCACTGTTTCAGGGGTCGATCTCAACAAATACCTGGGAAAATGGTATGAGATCGCCCGCTTTGACCACTCTTTCGAGAGAGGCCTGGTTGGAACTACCGCAACCTATTCCCTCCTGCCAGACGGGAAAATCAGGGTCGTGAATGAGGGATTCAAATATTCATTGAATGGTAAGCATAAAGTGGCTCAGGGAAAAGCAAAAATCCCGGATCCCAGTGATCTTTCAAAATTAAAGGTCTCTTTCTTTCTGAATTTCTATGCTGATTACCTGATCATGGAACTCGATCAGGTAAATTATCAATACGCGATGATCGGAAGCAGCTCCGATAAATACCTGTGGATATTGAGCAGAACCCCTTCACTCCCTGATGAACTGTACGACATGCTGGTACAAAAAGCAAAAAAAAGAGGCTACAACACCGAAGCACTGATCAAGGTCGTTCAGCCCTGAAATTGCACAATCGATATGAAAAGATATAGTATCTAACCAAAACAATCGCACATGAATTTTAAAAGAGTATTTACCATTTTCTTCCTGGCGGGCATGATGATTTCTGCCTTCGCCCAGGGACCTGACCTGAACCAGAAAATGCCGGTAGATCCGGCTGTTAAGATCGGTAAGTTGTCAAACGGACTGACATACTATCTCAGGCAAAATCCGAAACCCGAAAAACGACTCTGGCTTCAGCTGGCCATCAATGCCGGATCGATTTGTGAAAACGATAGTCAGCAGGGTCTGGCCCATTTCATGGAACACATGTGTTTTAACGGGACCAAAACCTGGAAAAAGAACGACATGATCAGTATGCTCGAGTCGATGGGTGTTCGGTTCGGTTCCGGACTGAACGCTTATACCAGTTACGATGAAACTGTTTATATGCTTGAAATCCCCACCGATAAAAGAGAAAATATCGAAAAGGGTTTTCAGGTTATGGAGGAGTGGGCACACTTGGTATCTATGGAAGATGCGGAAATTGAAAAGGAGAGGGGTGTGATCCTCGAAGAAAGAAGGCTGGGACTGGGTGCCGACGAGCGTATGCGCCTGCAATATGAACCGGTTTTACTGAAAGGTTCACGCTATGCCGAACGTTTTGTTATCGGTAAAGAGGAAGTCCTGAAAACTTTCCCTCCGGATACCCTCAGGAGCTTCTATAAATCATGGTATCGCCCGGATAATATGGCGCTCATCGTGATTGGTGATATCGCTGTAAATGAACTGGAAAAACTGACAAAATCCTATTTTACCAAAATCCCGAAAGCTGCAGGGAAGCTCAGCAGGATTGAGTATGATGTACCCGGCAATAAAGATCCGTTGATCAGCATCGTTACCGACAAGGAAGCCATGGGTTTCAGCGCTGAGGTTTACTTCAAATATGCGGGTTCCAGAGTGAAAACGGTTGGGGATTACCGGAAAAAGCTCATCGAAAGTTTTTATAACACGATGTTTAGCAAGCGATTAACTGAAATCGGGATGAAACCCGAAACTCCGTTTATCAATGCTTCTGCTTATAATGGCTCCTTCTACGGAAGGCTCACAGATGCTTATTCAATTCACATCAGTGCCAAGGAGAACAAAATCAGCGAGAGCCTCATGGTGGTTATGACCGAAAACGAAAGGGTTCGCCAGTATGGTTTTACCCAGTCAGAACTCGATCGCGAAAAGAAATCCCTCCTGACAAATCTTGAAGGAGCGGTAAAAGAGGCTGATAAAGCAGAATCCCGATCATGGTCGTCGCGTTGCGTGAATAACTTCCTCGAAGAAGGCCTTCTGATGAATCCGGCACAAAATCAGGAAATTGCACAGGCGTTGCTTCCCGGAATTACGCTGGATGAAATCAATCAACTGGCAAAAAGACAGATTTCTGATGAAAATATCGCCGCAGTGATCATCGCCCCCGACAAGGAAGGCGTAATACTGCCCACTGAAGCTGACATTATCCAAATTATAAAATCGGCTAAGGGTAAAAAGCTGGATCCCTATAATGATAATCTCTCTGATGCTCCGATATTGGCTGAAAAGCCCAAAGCCGGCGAAATTGTAAAACGGGTCGAAAATGCTGAAACGGGTTATACCGAAATTACTTTCAGCAATGGTGCTGTGGTCATTCTGAAAAGCACTGATTTTAAAAACGACGAAATCAACTATTCAGCTTACAGCTTAGGCGGACTTTCCCTGATTCCGGATAACGAACTGATGACCGGGCAGATGGCCACCTCAATCATGCAACAGAGTGGTTTGGGCGATTTTAATCTGACCAGCCTGAAAAAGAAACTGGCAGGAATCCGGGTATCCATCTCTCCATCAATCTCTGCCCTCACCGAAAATATGCAGGGTGCCTCCACCGTTAAGGATTTTGAAACCATGCTCCAACTGAACTACTTGTGGTTTACCAAGCCGAGAAAAGACCCTGAAGCTTTTAAATCCATGATGGATAAGTACAAAAACTCCCTGAAGAATGTCAGGGTTAATCCGCAGTACATATTCATGGACTCAATCATGCATCTTGCATACAATAATAATCCGAGAGCGATCATGATTCCTACCGATGCACAGATCGACGCGATTAACCTCGACCGGGCTTATGAGATTGTAACCGATCGGATCAAGGATGCATCAGACTTTAAATTTTTCTTTGTGGGATCCTTTAAAACCGATGAAATCCTTCCGTTACTGCAGGTTTATATCGGTGGGTTGCCCTCCGTACACCGCACCGAAACATTCAAGGATGTGGATCCTCAGTTTGTTGACCGGGTGATTGACGAAAAAATGGCACTGAACAGCGAACAGCAAAGTATGGTCATGATGTTTTTTGATGGAAAATTCGATTACACCGACTCTGAGCAATTGCTTTTCAGTATGATGATACAAACGATGGATATTAAACTTCGTGAACAGATGCGTGAAGAGCAGGGTGGCGTTTATGGGGTCAGTTTCGGTGAAGAACTGAACAAATTCCCAAAACAAAAATATACCATCACTGCAAACTGGGGATGTGCTCCGGAAAAGGTGGATACCCTTACCCAGACTATCTTCGGTGAAATCGAAAGAATCAAAAAAGAGGGACCTACCGAAATCGATCTGGCAAAAGTTAAGGAGACCCTGATCAAGGATTACGAAAAACAAATCAAACAGAATGGTTTCTGGATGGGTAATCTGAAGGATATGTATTTGAATGGCAATAAGATATATTCTCTGGATGAATATAAGAAAGCCGTGGAGGCTGTTACCATTCAGGAAGTTAAAGCCACTGCAGGGAAATATCTCGACAGCAAACAATATATACGTGGCGTACTGATGCCGAAGAAAACAGAATAACAGAATCGTAACAGATTTGAGATTGTAAAAGAGGCTGTCCCGAAAGGGCAGCCTCTTTTTATTTTTATCATCTTTGTACCGAATATGGTACACAGAGATCAAAATGCAGGAATTTCGCGCCATCTGCTCCTGCTATTGGCGAGCATGGCGTTCCTTTCGGGAATCGGATCCTGCAGCGGCAGGCCGGGTGGACAGGATATCAAAGTTGGTACGGAACAGTCGGCCAGTTTAACGGATGAATCTGAGCAGGATACGAAAATTCAGCCGGTTTATGCACTGCTGGTGACTCCTGAAAATCCTGTTTCCGGACAGCCCATCCGGATTATGGTCACCGGCGGAAAAAACATCCGTAAAGCACATATCGAAGTTACGGGTCCGGCTGGTTCCCTGAAATCCAATAAAAGCAGGAATGGCGATGGATTGCCTTTCTGGAGAATCGATGAGTTTGAATCCGGACCGGCAGGCAAGTATCAGGTTAAATATACCGAAGGTGGTAAGCAGCGCTGTGAAGCGGAGTTTAGTATATCTGATAAAAAGCCGGTTGCTCACTCTTCGGGCGTGATCTGGAAAACCGAAAAAGGGTGGGCAAGTGAAACCGAAGCACTCTATTCAGCCTGGATAAATGCCCTGTTTTATACTGCGGATGAAGGCGCCTCCTGGCCCACACTAAACGATGTGACTCAGGGTGCCGAACAAAACCTGCTGTACAATTATCTCGGATTGGGCGAGGATGATCCTGCCGGAAAAGTCAGGGTGCTGATGGAACCCGATTGCGCAGATAATCCGTTCTTTTTGAGGGCTTACTTTGCCTGGAAACTGGGACTGCCTTTCGGATATCATGAGTGCAACCGCGGCTGGCTGGGGAAATCTCCCCAAACCGGCAATTGGATCTCCAACGAGTCACCCAGCTCCAGAACAAATCCCACACTGGCCTTCAATGCTTTTATGCGGAGGGTGATGGATGGTGTTCATTCGGGTACCGCCCGCACAGCACTGAACGACGAAACTTCTGATTATTATCCGGTGCCGCTTACCCGTGAGTCATTACGCCCTGGTGTGGTTTATGCCGATCCTTACGGACATACATTGATCCTGGTTCGATGGATTCCCCAGTCGGGCAATAAACCGGGCGTGCTTCTTTC
>Ga0209373_10002497_pt1 | contig 18368 bp, 14 predicted proteins | sample Higcelweek5metaG_FD_187173 | JGI IMG/M metagenome (GOLD analysis project Ga0209373, IMG submission 187173) | Freshwater pond sediment microbial communities from the University of Edinburgh, under environmental carbon perturbations - High... | ecosystem: Environmental > Aquatic > Freshwater >... | reverse complement strand
CTCCGACAGGAATCTTGATGGAATAGAGGAATGCCGCCCTCCAAACACCAGTCTGTTCCTTGCCCAAGAAAGTGTCAGCTTTTTCTTTGCCCGTGTCATCGCCACATACATCAGCCGCCTTTCTTCCTCAATTTCCTCTTTTTCTCCGGAAAGCATTGATCTGGAATGGGGGAAAAGTCCTTCTTCAAGCCCCACCACAAAAACATTTTCAAACTCCAGTCCCTTGGCGGCATGAACCGTCATCAAAGTAATCTTGGCATTGGATCTGTGCTGTCTTATTTCCGACTCGGATAGGGCAGCACTTTCCAAAAACTTTTCCACGTTCTCATAGTCCGAAGACACTGCCAAAAGCTCATTGATGTTTTCAATTCTGGCTACATCATCCTCGTCTCTTTCATCAAATCTATCCAAGAATCCGACAGTGTTGATGATCTCTTCCAAGATCTTCCCCGGATTATCCGCCTTTTGTTTTTCCGATCTCCCCTCAAGCCATCTGTAAAATACTTCGGCTCTTCTCTTACCCATCTTTTCGATTCTTGCCCGGCTGATTTCCTCTTCCGGATTATTCAAGACCCGCAAATAGGCGACCAGATCTTTTATTTCTGCCCGGTTATAGAATCGCAGACCGCCAACCAGTTTATAAGGAATATCCCTCCGCATCAGCTCGTCCTCAAACGCACGCGACTGGGCATTGGTCCGGTAAAGTATTGCTACGGCTCCATTTTCCTGCGAAGTTTTTCTGCTTTGTTCGATAATATATTTCGCCTCGTCCCTTTCATCTACCGCTTCAAAAAAATCCACCATCTCGCCTCTTCCTTCGATAGTTTTCAGATGCAGGGTTGGGTGACTTGTGTTGTGGCTTATCACTCCATACGCCGTGTCCAAAATATTCTGCGTTGACCGGTAGTTCATCGGCAGACTTACCATCGCCGCCTTGGGGTACTCTGTTTCAAACAAAACCAAGTTACGGTAATCGGCACCGCGAAAAGAATAAATTGCCTGAGCCGCATCCCCCACGGCAGTAATATTTTGTTTTTTCCCTGCCAGCTGTTTGGTTAGCTCAAACTGGGCTCTATTGGTGTCCTGATACTCGTCAACCAAAATCCACTCCAGTCTTTCATTTATTTCTTCCCGTATCCTCTCAATTTTAAGTAGCGCTACCGCCTTAACCAAAAGATCGTCAAAGTCCACTGCATTATTATTTTTTAGTTTTTCCTGATAAGTTTTCCAGACTTTTACTACCATTCTCCGGAAATAATCTCCCGCCGTTGTCTCTGCTTCAGTGATACTCACCAAGTCATTTTTCATTCTGCCGATTATCGAAAGAAACATTGCCGGCTTGTGTTCTTTGGGGTCAATCGCCATTTCCTTGAGTACTCTTTTCATCGTCGACTCGGAGTCATCGCTGTCAAAAATCACGTAGTTTGGATTTATCCCCGCATTCGTTCCAAACTCCCGCAAAAGCTTAGCGCAAAAAGTGTGAAACGTTCCCGCAAATCCCAGAGTACTTGTTTTTCCGCCCAAAGCTTTTACTCTTTGTCTCATCTCCTCGGCCGCTTTGTTGGTAAAAGTCAAAAGAGCGATTTTTTCCGGCGGAACTTTCAGCTCCCGGATTAAATAAGCAGTTCTGTAAGTTAGGACTCTGGTTTTTCCCGAGCCGGCTCCCGCCAAAATCAAAAGCGGGCCTTTGCCATACTCAACCGCCTCTTTTTGCTCCTTATTTAGTTCCTTTAGAAATTCGTCCATGCTCTAATATTGTAGGTCAAACTTGGCATATAATTAAGCCAAACCATGAAGTACGTAATCGGCAACTGGAAAAGCAACCAAAACCTGACGGAGTCTCTCATCTGGATCGACGGTATTCATGCCATAAAACCCAAGTTCCCCGAAAATCTTTCCGTTATCCTTTGTCTTCCTTTCACCAACATCGCCGGTTTCAATCACAAGCTTGCGGACCTTGGTATCCCTATCATTACCGGCGCTCAGGACGTTTCTCATTTTGCTCCCGGAAAACACACCGGAGAAATTACCGCCGATATGTTGGGGGAACTGGTCAACTACTGCATCGTCGGTCACTCGGACCGGCGCAGAGACTTTAAGGAAACCAGCGAAATGGTTGCCGAAAAAGCCCGTCTTCTTCTGGAGCACGCCATCACTCCCATCATCTGCCTCGATCTTCCCTATCTTGACGAACAGATAAAAGAACTTTTCCAGAGAAACGTCGATGTTTCCCGTTGCTTTTTTGTTTATGAACCCATAACCGCCATCGGTACCGGCAAACCAATCGAGGCATCGGATGCCAACCACATCGCCAATCAAATCAGTTTCTTACTGGACAACGCCGCCCCGGTTCTCTATGGCGGTTCCGTTACGGGAGACAATGTAAAATCATTTGTAGATCAAAGCCGTATAGACGGAGTTTTGGTCGGTACGGACAGTCTTGAGCCAACCCTCTTCTCGGAAATTATCAGCAGTCTTACCTAATATATGAAACTAAGCCACATCCGTCCGGGCCGTCTTTTCATCCGCTTTGTCTGTTTCTTAAGACAGCACGCAGTCATTCTTTTGGTAGCCGCCTTTCTTTTTCTCCTAGGACTCATTGGACTTCAGGGAGCCAATCTTCTAAACAAACTTCATCTTAAACCCCAAGATCTTTTAAGTTTTTTTGGTACCTCTTCGGACAAAATCGACAGTACCAACGGAGTTACCAATTTTCTTGTTCTCGGTATCCGCGGTGAGGGCTCTGACTCTCCCAATCTCGCCGACACCATCATTGTTTTAAGCTATGACCACGCTACGAAGACACCCACCATGGTTAGTGTCCCCCGGGATCTCTGGGTTCCTTCACTACAGGCAAAAATAAACTCCGCCTATTACTACGGTGAGTTAAAATCTCCCAGCGCCGGTATTCAGATGGCACAGGGCGCAATTCTTGAAGATCTCGGTATTCCAATTCATTACACTGCCATCATCAACTTCACCATCTTCAAAGAAACCATCGACCTTTTGGGCGGAATTGATATTAACGTCAACCCTGGTTTCACCGATCCCAAGTTTCCCATTGAAGGAATGGAAAATGCTCAGCCGGAATCGGCTCGGTATGAAGCGATTACTTTTGCCACCGGCTCCGCTCATCTTGACGGAGAAACCGCTCTCAAGTTTGTCCGTTCCCGTCATTCTGTTGGTGACGAAGGAACCGACTTTGCCCGTGGTCGCCGCCAACAGGAAGTTATCTCCGCTATGAAACAAAAACTGCTTACTCCGGCTTTTCTCTTGGACAAAAATAAAATTAACTCTCTTTTCTCAATTCTCGATAGAAACCTTAAAACCAATATCGGTCAAAATCTTTATCCAACACTTGCCAAGATAGCTCTTGAAGCCAGAAACAGTTCCATCCGCTCCATTTCTTTTTCCGACCAGCCGGATGAAAATGGTCTGGAAATTCTATACAACCCTCCCGCAAAACTCTACAAGGGCGAATGGGTTCTCATGCCCAAAGACAACAACTGGACCGCTCTCAAAAAATACTTGGACAACCTTATCAAAGACAAACAGTAACTAGCGGATTTTCAACAGATAAGTTTCATCCTGACGCCAAACCATCTCTCCCAGTTGCCATAATTTTTCTTCATTTACTTTGTAATTAATTCTTTCGTCTTGCCCAACGAGGATCCAGCCAATGTTGTACTTTCCAAGTATCACCATTGTCTTTGACAAACTCTCTCCCTGATATATTTCTCTTACATCCTGTTCACGCTCCGCCACTACGCCATATCCTCCCCGCCATAACCATTCGTGTACCCGCCACCCTTGGATCGTCGGTACTCCGGAAAAAACGGACACGGAGTTCTTGAGAGTATAGCTATCACCGACTGCCTCGACCATATTTTTTCCGTCTCTGTTATTTTCCAAGTACTTAACTGCTCCATAATTTTCCGGCATTTTTACCCTCATCCACCCCAGTCCGTCAAGTCCTTGGTAGTTTGAAAAGTTTGCGTAATATGTCGGGTAAGCCGATACGGAAAAATTCATCGAACCGGTAAATATCAAAGAAACAATAATCAGCATCGACACTCTCCACCCTATGCGGATTTTATTTCCTTTATCCAACAGTTTCCCAAAAACCACCCCCAGCAATATCCCCATCATAATAAAGGCCTGATAGGTTAACTTAAACATCGTATTTGCTCTTGGGTGATTAGGGTAAATGTCTCTTGCATATATAAACTCTGGAATGGCAATAAGGAGTACGGCGCTCAGTGCCAGCGTCCTGATAAGCACTTTCCTCCCACCCTTCCCTTCGATAACTACAGCCAGAATGTTTACGGTCATTCCTCCGCCCCATAAAACCAATAGCTGCCAAAAAGGCGTCCTTTCCACAACTACCCCAATTCCATTTGAAATAGCTGTAAATGATAACCACCAAGGGAGTGCCGTCAGAGTCATAGACAAAAACATAACTCCAACTCCCCGCAATATTTTTTTTATTTCCTCCGGTTTTTCCACCACCATCTGAACACCCAAAACCAGAAGTACCAAACCATAAACAGCGGTGTCCCAAGTGTTAGTCATCATCATTACTCCAAGTAGCACTCCCATAAGAGCCATGTAAATATTTTTTCTCTGTTCATACCAGACAAACACCACCACCAAAAACATCAAAACGATCGGCAAATCGAGTACGTGACCATGTAAATCCGAAACCACAAAACTATAGCTGGGGAACTCGTGAATGGTATTGTGAATGAATCTAGTCGCCTCAGCATACCAATAATTATCAAGACTATGATTTTTCAGTAAGTACCAAATAACATGACTGTTTCCGGCGACCATCACCGCCAATGCTCCCAAAAGTCCGCCAATATTTGCCGTTTTCGGGCTCTTGTTTCCGATGAGGACTCTGCTTGCCAAAAAAGAAAGACTCATTGATGTTCCAAAAATAAAAGCCAACATTAAGTTATATCCAACAACCGCCGGAACTCCCCAAGCTCTAATCCAGATACTCGCCCAAAAATGTCCCAATGAGTAATAGTTTATTGTCTGTCCGGCTTGCCACATATCCGTCGCCGGAAGATTGGCTGCAACAAGATACTGTTTTATAAATCCAAAATCCATAAATTTTTCCAAACTATCAAGGTTCGGGTAATACGCCCGGATCAAAGCCATCACCCCAAAACCCATCAAAAAAAGATACTCTTCAAGGGCAATAATCTTAGCAGTCGTCTTGGGAACCGTAAAAGCTTTTGTTCCCTCTTTATACACAAGCCACAAGCTTGCCATCCCAATAAGGGAAAAGATGGCATATATTTTGTCACTGTTATTTTCCGAAAAACCAAGGTAACTCAGTTGCCAGATAACCAAAGCGGTAATAAGCGTAATCAGCACTCTTCCCAAGGCCCAGCCCTCATCCGGTAATCTGCCGAATACTTTTTTGACCAAAGGCCAAATCAAAAACTGCAGGCCAAGACTTATGATGTATGTTTTGAAAATGATCAATAAGTCGGCAGTCTGCATACTTCTATCTTATGTCATTTAACACCTGTCTTGCTACGGCAACCCCCATCTTTACTGCATAGTTAGTTCCTCTGTCATAGGGATAAACCATACTCATGTTGGCAAAATACAAGCCCTCCATTTTACTTTTAACCGGCGGAATTTCCTTTGAAAAATTAATAGGGAAAACCGGCTGGGCAAAAGGTCTTCTGAAAACTCTAATACTTTTAATCCACTTTTTTCTAAATAATTTATTTATCTTTCGAAGATAAGGAAGATATAGGGCAATCAGTTTCTCTTCACTCATACCAAGTTGTTTATTCTCCTCCGGTAGATAATTGCCAAGGTAGACTATCCGGTTATTTCCGTAATATTTTTTGTTGATCATATTGGTGTGTTCCACCACTACCAAAAATGGCCAGTTATTTTTCAGAACATTCATCCAGTATCCGGAGATAAGTTTTTCCTTAAGTTCCAAAACCACCGTTTGCCCCCAGAGATAGGAGATCTTGGGAAAAGTAACCATCTCTTTTCCTAAAACTGTTTCTGCAACCGGTGCAGGAGTTGTCATTACCACGCCGTCAAACTCCACGCCATCCACCAGCCACTTCTCACCCTGTTTTTCAATTTTTCCAATCTTTCTATCCGGCAAAATTTTTCCGCCCAAAGACTCGATCTTCTCTCCGGTTTTATTTGCCAGATTTTGAAACCCTCCCTCAAAGTAACTTAAATTTTTTGTCCTCTTTGCCACCCTTGCCCAAAACCACGACATATTTACTTTGTCGGCAAATGGTCCAAACTTAGCTCGAAGTAGTCTCTCCCAGATTACCCGGTAACCTTCTTTTCCGATAAATCTGGGCAGCTCATCAACCACGCGGTATTTTTCAAGAAACAGTCCGTTGGGAATTAATTTCAAAACAGCAAGACCCAAACCCATCCGCACTCTTCCAAAAAGACTAAGTTCCGGAAACTTGATAACGGAAACAGGGGAGTCGAGGGGAATTTCCTTACCGTTAATAAAACTTGTAGTCACCGGCTCATTTATCAACGCTTTCACCCCAACTTTTTTTGCCAAACTCAAAATATCTTTATCATTGGTAAAAACATGGTGATAAAAGTGCTCCAAACTCCATTTCCAATTTTTATCTTTTATTCCTCCGGCCAGTCCTCCTAGTGTTTTTTCTCCTTCAAACACCACCACCTCGCATTTTTTTTCCAAAAGAGAAAGTGCACAGGCAAGACCGGTAAAACCGCCACCAACTACGGCAATCTTCATGTTTACAGAGCTAACAGAATTCCGATAACGGCTAGAAGTAATCCTCCGCCAAACGCCGCGATTCCGGGGAGATCAAAGATACCTGTTTCGGGAAGAATTGTCGGTGTTGCTGCGGCTGTCGATGTAGGTACGGTTGCTATAGTTGTTGTTGGACATGCTGCTGCCGTACAAGTCGCAGTTTCCACTCTGTTGCTTGCAGTCGTTAAAGTTCCATTGGTTCTTATACACTCGGCTCCTCCGGTTGCCGGAACAGGATTATTACATGTTCTTGACTTGGTTCCGCTGGTTCCGCATGTTGTCGCCGTGCAGGCAGTCCATGCACTCCAACCGCCATCAATCCCACAAACGGCCGTTGCTGCACAAGCCTTAGTTGCTGCGCCCCCACAAGAATCGGTACAAGTTGTGATCGTTGATGCTGCAGTACCGCAGGTAACAGGACAGTCTGGAGAACAGGTAATCGTACCGGAAGGTGTACAGACACAGTCTGCCGTTGCCGGACAGGCCTTTGTTGTTGCATTTCCACAAGAATCGGTACAAGTTGATATTGTTGAAGCAGGTGTTCCACAAGCAGTCGGACAGTCCGGAGTACAAGTAACTACACCTGAAGGAACACATACGGCTGTAGCAACTGCCGTAACGGTGCAGGCATCAGATCCGACATAAGTCTCGGTTGGGGCTGTCGGACATGCTGTCATATCGGTCGTCCAAGTACCGCCGGGAACCGGACAACAGTAATATATTCCTCCACACGACTCTACCCTGCCTGTTGTATTACATAAACTCTCAACTGCCGTGCCATCATCTTCGGGAGGAGTACAACTTCTTAATACTCCATCGGTTCCGGGACATGCTTCTTCACACACAGACGCTTTTGGTTTGCTTTCCGGTGCCGTAGGGGAAACTGCCTTTCTGGTGCTAAGTTGAGTTGCCACATAGATAGAAGCTCCGCCGACAAGAACTACCAGTAAAACAAGGATAATAGTTATGATTTTTTTCTTATTCATTCTTGTTTTAATTAGGTGTCGTTTTAACTTGAGCTTCAAATTTATACGTTCCGGCTGCTCCAACTATGTAATCACTGTAAGTCACCAACTTTTTATTGGTTGCATCGATCGTACCGGCAAGCCATTCTCCGGCAGTACTGCCGATTGTTATTCTAAATCTCCCCTTTAAGTTGTCGATATTTGAAGTCAGAGCAAACTTTAGCACGTCACCGACTTTTAATGTTTGCAGTTGTGCGGTCGTTAGGGCAGTCGTTCCATAAACCCCATCAACTTTTTTATAAACACTTATCAGGGTACAAGCACCAACTTCCGTTCTGCCTGAACCATATCCAAATATCAGTGTGAAATCATTGTAGTCGTAATCCTGTGTTTGGTCTCCTGATGCCGGATCCCCCCAACACTGGATATTACCGACTGCAGCACCGGCAGTAATTCCGGTTATATCCGATTTTGAAGTTGCAAGAGTCTTAACTGGAGTGATATCTTGATCGCCTCCGCAAGCAGCATTTGTTGGTCCGCAAATATTTGCACTCTTATTTGGTCTCCATCCGTATGCAGCTGTTTTTGTTCCATTACTGTTATTCAACTCTACTTTTATGGTATATACATCGCCCGCGTTTACAGGGAAAGGTACAAGTTCCGAAGCAACTCCATTTTTATCTATTTGAATCAATACCATGTTTGCTACTTGAGATCCGGTCTGAGTCAATGTAATCATTCCGGTATAGCTTCCGGGATTTCTTAAAAAGGGAATCACGGTTCCGGCCTTAGAAAAGGTCAGTGTATTTGATGCGGGAGCATCCTTAACGTTATTACAGGTAGTTGTCGAGGGAATAATTCCGGTTGGATCAGAAGGAATAATAGTGGTAGGACCGGTGGGAACAGTACCACCACACTGTCCAGCTGGTTTACAGACATCGTCTATATTGTCATCATCATCATTACAGCAACCACCATAACAGCACACATCACCAGCTGAATTAGAACATTGTTGTCCAAGAGGAACATCAGAACAAGTTTGGTTACACGCCACTCCTATCGTACAATTACTAGTCGGACAGGTATTGGCTGCAAGAATCACATGTGATGTTTCTTTACAGGTGCCAGTATCACAGTTATTCCAAGTACAAGTTTTATTTCCGGTTCCGCAACTATTTCCTATTGTGCCACAGCTGTCCGTCGGACAAGACGCAAGAATAGACACTGTCGAATGACTATATTGGCATGTTCCCGCCGTAGAATTACATTCTTTCCAAGTACAGGTTTTTGTAGTTGTGGCGCCACAGTCAGCACTAGTCACACAGTTCGAAGGGGTACAAGCCTCGTTGGAAGGCACGTGGAAATCAGTTTCCCCCATGCAAGCCAAACCGACACAGTGATGCCAAGTACAATCTCGATAAGTAATTGTTGGATTTTCAGGCTCTTTTTGGCAGTCGCAACTTAAAAATGACCCCGATCCAACACAGTTAACCATGTCATAACCGACACAACACGGTTGTCCCTGATGTGCAGATACTGTAGAGCAACCAGCAGCAACATTTTCCGGCGCCACTTGTCTTGTTGATAACTGATTTGAAACATAGTAAGCCGCTCCGGCAACTCCAACCACCAAAAGTAAAGCCAATACTCCTCCAATTACCGATATGATTTTTTTCTTCGGTTTTCCTTGAGGCATTGGAGTTTCGGGAGCAACAGGAGATGTTGGTTCACTCGGCATATATGATGGTATGGGTGAAGGAATAGGAGATGGTTCGGGTGTCGGCATCGTGGTTGTCGTAGTAAAAGTTGTTGTTGTCTTAGATTGGGGAGGAGTTATCTCCGGCTCGGGTACTGGAGCTGGTGCGGGAGGGGTCATTGGTTCCGGTGTTGGAGACATCACGGGTTCCGTAGCCGGAGTAATATCTTCAACGGGATTACTTGTAGGGACTGGGGGAACAGGAGGAACCACTCCGGAACTAACTCCCTGGTCAAGTGGTCGATTTGAGTTATTTTGGTCGTCCATTACGTTAAAATCAGTCCAGTTTAATAGGGCCTGTATTCACTATAAAGAACACAAGGCGTTTCGTCAATCTCTCCACCATTTCTTTGACACTCTTCCGAATAATAATAGTACCGTTCCTAATATACCCATTACTATAGTAAGGCTCAACGCTCCCGTATCCGTAAGGTTTCCCGAAGTCGTCGCCGGCATTCTTGTTGTTGGGGTAGCCGAAGGCGTAGCGGTAACTTCTCCGGAAGGTGTAGCTACAAAAGCCGGTAAACCTCCACCGCCATCTGATGCCAAAACGGTAAATGTTCGGACAACTTTCTGGAAAACATTATTTGCATCGGTATACTCCAGTGTCAGTGTGTGTACACCTGGATCCAACCCTTGAGGAGGAGTCCATATCCAGTTACCATCTTTATCGGCTTTTATTATCTGAGTTAGTTCAATAGATGAGTGCACACTTATTCTTATGGTTATTCCGGGATCAGTTTTTCCCGAGAACTGTGGGGAACTGGTGGCAATCATCTCACCGTTTATTTGCGGATATGTGATGATCATTGATCCGGCCGACTCGGTTGCATCGGGTGATAAAACAGAGGAAGCTTCTTCGGTAATATTTCTAAACCCGCTACTTCTTGCGGCTGTATCGGCTGTTGCTGCCGACTCGGTTGCTACCGTCGTATCAACAAAACTTTGGTTTTTTCCCAAAACAACATCAGGAACAGGTTTTGTTTTTGCCGTATTGGTAATCGCTGTCGCCGTACCGGAAATACCGGCTTGAACAAAAATAGACACCAAAGATGTTGCCGGATCATAAGTCAACACCTGCCCGTTGCTACTTCGTGACAGTGCAAGATTGAGTCTCCATGTACCGTCTGTTTTTGTCATCGCCGAAAGTGTTTCTCCGCCTTCGACTTCTACATAGACAATGGCGTTATTTATTGGACTTCCGTCTGCGCTAGTAACTTTTCCATTTGCTACATCTTCAGGTGGTGCGATTACTTGTTGTCCGGTTGTCACTGAGAATGGTTTTCCGGAATCGTCATACAACTGCGATCCCGACCCGATCATAAAATAATTGGTTTTTCCGGAGTTAAGCCCCGTCACTGTCACATAATGATTTGTGTATCCTTGCGAGCTGCCGGATATCTGATCTCTAATATCACCGGCAGGAGTTTTAATACTTGCCGGATTTTCCGAGTACTTCAAAAATCCCGTTACCGGTGTGTCTGTTGTCCAGCTGACAGTAAATGTGTTTGATCCTTTATTGGAAATCTTTACGTTTTTCGGGGACTCGGTTGGTCCCGCTTTGGTTAGTAAACCTTGGCGGCTGTTTACCAAAATAACTCCTGCAGCCAATCCACCCAATAGTATTAGGACTGCAATTATCGTCGGTATTCTTTTAGTCATTAAGCCGGTTTTTGCCATATTTATTGTGTTGTTGCCGAAGTGGTTGCTATTCCGGCCGACGGGGTTGAAACTATCTCCACTGCCGGAGTCGGTGTAGCGCTGAGAATTAATCCCATCTGTATGTCCGAGTATACTGTTCTTTTTTTAAGACTGTCCACTATTGATTGATCAATCACCCCATCCAATGGTTTTATCATGGTTGCTTGTTCCTGCGTAGTTTGGGTTTTTACCGAAGCCGAATAAATTTGATAGGCGACAAGACCGCCAACAATTGAAAGCCCCATTAATCCTGCCAGTAATATGTATGAAGAAATTGTTCTAACAGGTTTCATTGTTTTTCTGCATAGAAATAAAAGGTTATCTGTCCGGTGGCTCTTAAAACGTCCTCTGTCTTTTCCAAACCAACCTGTTTCGTAAGTGACACATTTTCAATACCGGCCAGTCTATCCATTTTCTCCACTTCCTTAAGAAAATTGATAATATTTTGCGGTTTACCGCTTACCGAAAAAATCACTCTATCAAGCTCTGTATTGTCGGCAGTGGGTTTTGATATTTTTTCCGCCCAATCTCCCGCAATTTTTCCTCCGGTCAAAAGAGCAATTCCGGAAAAATTTAAAGTCTCTACTGTTAGACTGTTTATTTTGGCGAGATACTCAATTCTTTTTGCACTATCCACATAAGAATAAGTATCCGGAACAGCCGCGTTAAAAAGCATCAAATCATTACTGTAAGCACTTAGTTGTTTTTGGGCGTTGAACAACTGGGTAATTTTGTTGTCGGCTTTTTTATTGACCACCTCTTGATCGGCAATTTTTTTCTGCAAAGAAACAATATTGGTAATCGTTGGTCTGATGGCGGCAAACACTAAAACTGTTACCGTAAACACAGACAAAATTACCTCGAGCGACGCACGTATCTCAGGCCGTTTATACAAAAGCCCTACCTTTTGAAAGTAGTGTGAATATTTTTCGTCTGATAATAAACCTGCCATTATTTAAAATTAATTTGAATATTAAATTTCACTCCACCGGTCGTCTGTTCATAGTTTGTGTCTTTCAAGTTTATTTTTGCCACGTCAGGCATTTTTTTGATACCACTTATCAGTTGAGCAAATCCATACTCCGACTGTGCGCTCCCATACATAACAAGATTGGTTTTATCCAAAGTTAAAGTATCCAAAACCACTCCGACCGGCATGATTGATGACAGATAATCGATTGTGGAAACAAAACCCAAACCACCGCTTTCAACATTTTTCACAGGTTTTTGTTTGTCCAGAACCTTTCTCATCTGTGCCTCTACTTCTTCGTATGCCGATATTTGAATCAGTTTCTGTTGTGTCACCTCTCCCAAATCACTTAGTTTTTTGTCAAAGTAGAATCTCGATGCAAAAGCCAAGAGCACTACAAACTCGGTTAGAACAACCAACACTCTTCCTGCCGTAGTAATCCACTTCAAAACTTTCCCCGCTATAGAGAAATCAAAACTATCCTTAGGTAATAAGTTAATACCAGAAACACCATGAGCAGTAGCCACACATTCAGTGTATCAAAGATTCTTACTTTTTGGGTGAAATTTTCTTGCTCAATCGAGCTTTAATTCTGTCGGCTTTTCCCTTTTTCAAAACACCTTTTTTTGCAGCTTTATCTACCATCGAAAAAACTTTTGCTAAGTTTTCCACGGTAAGTGACTTCTTAAACGCATCTATCGCAGACTTTGTTTTTGTCTTGGTCGCTTTATTGAATCCGGCCTTCTTTTTGTCGGATCTTTCCTTCTTTATTGCTGATTTGATTATTGGCATGCGCTTATTTTACCACGAGCTCCACCTAGCGCAAGTGAGGTCTGTGAATTAAAATCACTATACAGTGGTTCAAAAATTATTATCCAAATCCCAAGAGCTTCTAAACAGGAAGAGCTCCAGCATTCTCTCCGCCGCCACCATCATCGCCGGCTCCTTTATGCTCTCCGCCGTTTTGGGGCTCATCAGAAACCGTTTGCTTGCCGCCAGATTTTTTGGTGGTCTTGAAGGGGATCTCGACGTTTACTTTGCCGCTTTCATTATTCCCGACACTGTTTTCCAGCTTTTGGTTGTCGGTGCAGTTTCGGCTGCCTTTATTCCTATTTATCAGGGCTATCTAAACAAGTCGGCAAGAAAAGCCAATTTTATGGCCAATGTCGCCCTAACTATGGTGACCACAATTCTTCTTGCCATTTCAATAATTATTGCCATTTTTGCCCGTCCGCTTTCTCAAATCCTTTCTCACTACACAGGATCCCAGCTCGATCTGATGGTGAATCTCATCAGACTGATGACCGTTGCCCAAGTATTTTTTACGATCTCTTCATTCCTCACTGGAGTTCTCCAAGCCCAACGCCGTTTCCTCATTCCGGCAATTGCTCCTCTTTTTTACAATCTCGGCACTATTCTGGGTATCTTGATTCTTACTCCATATATAGGTATCTACGCTGCAGCAGTTGGTGTTATTTTTGGAGCTTTCCTTCATTTGGTTGTTCAGATTCCGTCGGCTCTTCATGCCGGCTATCTCCCCAAGGTTCATTTCCGTCTTAAACACAAAGGTGTCCGCCACATGCTCCGTCTTATGCCTCCACGTACTCTTTCTCTGGCTCTTGTTCAGGTGGAGCGCATCGTTTCGCTCAATCTTGCTTCCGCTCTTGCAGCCGGTTCTTTTACCATTTTTAATTTTGCCCGTCAGGTTTATGTTCTCCCCATTTCTTTATTTGGAGTCTCACTTGGTCAAGCTTCTTTTCCTACCCTTGCCGAAGAGGCCGACAACGAAGATCAAACCAAGTTTGCCGGCACCTTGGGAAAAACCATTTTACAAATCTTTTTCTTCTGTCTCCCCGCCGCCATTCTCATTTTGATTTTAAGAATTCCCGTCACCCGTATTATTTTTGGAGCTAAAAACTTTCCTTGGGAGGCGACTTTATTGACCGGAAAAGCTCTGGCGGTTTTTTCACTATCTATTGCTCCTCAAGCCGCCGTTCAGCTTCTCACCCGTGCCTTTTATGCCAAAAAAGATACCCGCACACCCCTGATAATCAACATCATTACCTTAGTTCTATTCATCTCTTCCGCTTATCTTCTTACCAAAACTTTTTCGATGGGGGTCTTGGGTATGAGTATCGCCATGAGCGCCAGCAATGCTCTCAATTTTCTTATTCTTTATCTGATTATCCGTGCCTCAATACCAAGTATGGGTATTACCAAAGAGATCGTAAAAATGCTTTTCGTTGGCGCTCTTACCGCTTTTGCCCTCTGGATTCCCATGAGACTTCTTGATCAATTTGTTTTTGACACTACCCGTACCGTTCCTCTTTTGATTCTCACCGCTATCGTTAGTGTTATCGGCTTGACGGTTTATTTCGGACTCGCATATCTGCTCAAAGTCAGGCAGTTCGTTGACGTTAGAAGAATAATTGGTAAACTAGGCAACTGGCGGCAAGTTCTTGTGGAGACCGATGAGGTCATCGAGACTCCAACTGCCGGTTAACTTCCACTATGGAAAACAAAATCAGAAATTTTTCCATTATTGCTCATATTGATGCCGGTAAATCTACCTTGGCAGACCGTATGTTGGAAATCACCGGCACCGTAGAAAAAGACAAAATCATTCCTCAGCTTTTGGATAGCAACCCAATCGAAAGAGAAAGGGGGATCACCATAAAACTTGCCCCTGTTACTATGAACTACCGTGGGTTTACTCTTAATCTCATCGACACTCCCGGACATGTAGACTTCAACTACGAGGTGGAAAGGGCCTTAGAAGCTTGTGATGGAGCCGTTCTTCTGGTCGACGCGACAAAAGGCGTTCAAGCCCAAACAGTAGCCAATCTCCGGTTGGCAAAAAATCTTGGACTGACAATAATCCCTGTCATAAATAAAATTGACGCACCCCTTGCCGATATCTCTGCTGCCACCCGTCAGGTAAAACAACTTTTAAATATCTCCGCAGAACCATTCTTTGTCTCCGCCAAAACAGGAGAAGGTGTCGCCAACTTACTCGATAAAATAATCTCCGATCTTCCTTCTCCAAAAACAGAAAATAAACTTCTTCAAGCCCTTGTTTTTAACTCCGTTTTTGATACTCACCTTGGGGTCATTGCTTTTGTCCGCATCATGACGGGGGATCTCAAGACGGGAGACAAACTGGAGTTTCTCAACTCCGGTCAGATTTTAACCGCCTCCGAAATCGGAGTCTTCAGTCCCAAAAGGGAAGAAAGAAAAATTATCTCGGCCGGCAATGTCGGTTACATAATTACCGGTCTTAAAGATATCCGCCGCATTCTGGTTGGAGACACTCTTTGTCTTGCTACCCAAAGCAAAGAAGTCACTCCATTTCCCGGATTCCGGAAAATCCACCCCAATGTTTTCTTGGACATGTACCCTTCCGACGGCTCACAGTACCGGGAGTTGGTTGATGCCCTAGAAAAACTCAAGTTAAACGACTCCGCTCTTACCACCCAAGGAATCAACTCTCCCATCCTCGGTCAGGGAGTTAAGGTGGGTTTTCTGGGACTGCTTCACTCCGAAGTGGTTGGAGAACGTTTGGAAAGAGAGTTTAATCTTCCTGTTATCGCCGTCTCTCCATCTGTTGAGTATAAGATAATACAAAGAAATGGTTTCGAAAAAATCTTTAGTTCGGCAGCCGACTTCCCCGATCCGGCGGTAATTACCGAAGGTTTCGAACCCATGGCAAATGTCAAAATCGTCGTTACCGATAAATATGTCGGGGCGGTCATGCAGCTCTGTCAGGATCTCCGCGGTAGTATGGGAAATGTTTCTTATCTTGATCAGTTGGTTGAGATAGATTATCTTCTCCCTCTTATCGAAGTCATCACTGCATTGCACGATAATCTAAAAAGTGTTTCTTCCGGTTTTGCCTCCCTTGATTATGAGCTTGCCGGTTGGCAAAAAGCCAACCTGGTCAGACTCGACGTTTTACTTAATCATGAAATTTTCCCTCCCATGAGCATCATCACCGTCAAAGAAAAGTCCGCCTTCAAAGCCAAAGCCATCGCCGAAAAACTAAAAGAAGCTATTCCCCGCCAGCAGTTTGAGATTCCTATTCAGGTCGCCATCGGTGGTCAGATAATTGCCCGTGAGACTATCAAAGCCTACCGCAAAGACGTCGATGCCAAACTTCATGGCGGTGACTTTACCAGAAACCTAAAACTTCTCCAAAAACAGAAAAAGGGCAAAGCCCGTATGAAACAGTTCGGTAAAGTTCAGCTTCCTCAGTCCGCTTTCCTCGCCGTCGTCAAGGCCTAGTCTTTTGCAAGCTACCCAAGTGAGTCGCAAAACTTTCCGACAGTAAATAGGCGTTATGTGGATATTTTTTTATCCAGCTATAAGTATCATCTACAAAATACGCTACTTCCTCTTTCGAAACATTTTTAAATCTTGGGTCACCATAGAAGAGTCTTCCCAGAGTCATTCTCCGGCACTTGGTACAGCTACCACACCAATAGTAAGAGCTATGTTCGGCGATCGTCGGTGTTTCTCTTTCCCACTTTCTTCTGTTGTTGCCTATCTGGAAAGGAGCCGAAAAACAGTTCTGTACCATCGGCAGAATGGAAATATTAAGTTTCTTTTCCAGCTCTATTATTTCTCCTATTGTCTCGATATCTCCCGGATCAACTCCCACCACTTCTATATCCAATCCGGTTTCTTTTAAAAGTTTGTTAAACCATTTCCAGACATTCTCATTTTCACTAAAGTGAATCGTTGCGGGGTCAGTTCCCATTCCACCCTCTATTAAAACCTTACTGATTTTATTTGGTGCCGCCTCCATTGCCACCACCAAAGCCAAGAGGAGATCTCTTGTCCGCATGGTATCAAAGCCGATATTTCCGGACCCATTTCTTACACGGACCGATAGATAAGGCACTTTCCAGGACTCGCACTGTTTTTCACTGGCCGTCGCTTCAAGAAGGTTTCCTTTTGCGTTTAGATTTTTTAAGTGAACCGCAAGGGGAGTCTCTCCGCTTTCCAGTAACTTAGCAATTCTGTAAACCGAGTCCAGTCCGCCCGAGTGAGACGTTGCTGTTTTATATTCTTCCCCTTCAGCTTCCACACTCCGTATTTCCGGTTTTACCTGTTCCTCCATTTTTATAATTCTAGGTTTAGATTTTCCGTAGTACTCATACAGAGTATTTAGTAGTTCCGGGAAGTGAAAATCAAAATTAGTATAGATTTTCTCCGGCATTGTTGGACCCAAAAGATGTGCTGCCATCATCGACCTCATCAGATCTTGGATTTCTTTGTTTGTACCCTGCCCAAACATGACCGGCTCGATAATACCCAAACTATGAGATCCATTCTCGCCCTGAAACGATAGATCAAACGGATTTTTCTCCGACAAACGGATGGATGCGGAACTTTGTTCAACACTTGGCATATTCTGTCGAAATATACTCCTAAAGAAGGCGCAAAAGCAACAAGGAAAAAATTAAAACGTTATTGTGAATATTGCTGCCGAGTTGGCATCAAAGTACTCACTTGTTTTCCATGTTGCACTATCCGTTGCGATTTTAAGACTTCTGCTCCCTCCCATAAAATCCTGACGGGTGATAGTAAACTCGCTTTTTGGCAGATTCTCAAAAGTCATCGGCACGGCTTCAACATGGACTCCTTTAGGGTCATAATTGGCTACCATTATTTTTATATTTCCGTTATCGTCTGTCGTTGCCAGACTCTTTACCCATGATCCCTCACCGGAAACACTTAGCCGGTAAGGATAAAGACTGTTTATAAACTCCACCGCTTTATATCTTGGTTTTTTCTCAGGAGTTCCAAACTTCGGGTGAGTCAAAAGCCCCCACCTGCCCCAGTACTTTTCGTTCCCCGGACCATCTTTAATCTCAAAAACAAACGCTCTATCGATCGCCCCCACGAATGTTCTTGCGGCAGCCAAAAAATGAACGGCACCACTTTTTTCGTCATAACCTTTGTCATTTTCACTATTAAAACCCCACTCCGTTACGTAATACTTCAGATTAACCAGAGCGGGAATATTTTCTGCCCACGATCTTGCTTCTGCTACATCTTTTTCATTCTGTGACAAGTCGGTGGTGTATCTGTGCCAGCTCAAAAAATCCATTCTCAGATTATTTTTATCAACATACTTTATAAGAGTTTCCAGCCAATTTTTGTAAAGACCTGTTGTTGCCGGACCGC
>Ga0209373_10002496_pt1 | contig 18378 bp, 17 predicted proteins | sample Higcelweek5metaG_FD_187173 | JGI IMG/M metagenome (GOLD analysis project Ga0209373, IMG submission 187173) | Freshwater pond sediment microbial communities from the University of Edinburgh, under environmental carbon perturbations - High... | ecosystem: Environmental > Aquatic > Freshwater >... | reverse complement strand
GCGCTACTTCAACGCCGCCGGGGCCGATCCCGAGGGCGGGCTGGGCGAGGACCACGACCCGGAGACGCACCTCCTGCCGCTGGCCGTGGAGGCAGCCCTGGGCAGGCGTCCGCCGCTCAAGGTCTTCGGAGACGACTATCCCACGCAGGACGGCACCGCGGTGCGCGACTACGTGCATGTGCTGGACCTGGCCCAGGCCCACGTGGCCGCCCTGCGTTACCTGGAGGCTGGCGGCGCGCCCGGTTCCGCACCCTGCGCGGCCTTCAACTTGGGGACGGGGCAGGGCGCTTCCGTGGCCGAGGTGCTGGAGGCGGTCAAGGCCGTGTCGGGCCGCGCCGTGCCGCACGCCATGGCGCCGCGCCGCGCGGGCGATCCGCCCATGCTGGTGGCCGGGGCCGGGCTGGCGGAGCGCGTGCTGGGCTGGCGGCCGGAGTACACGGACATCAGGGAGATCATCCGCACCGCCTGGGACTGGCACGCGCGGGAAGGCCGGGGCTGAGCCTCCGGCCCTGGGCTGCCCGCGCAAGGTGGAGCGCTTCCGCAGTCACCTCGACGGTGAGAGGCCTTGGCGCCCAGCGTTGGCAAAACCGCAGGGGGAGCGGCGCGGCGATGCTTGCCGTACAAGCGGAAAGCATCGCCATCGCGCCAGGCAGGGGCGCTACCCGCCGCGCCCGGTTATGCCAGAGCCTACACGTAGGTGTAATCGAACCAGAATCTGCTGGCGACCAGGTGCAAGAAGCCGTTTCCGTGGAACATGTGTTTGATGTGGTCCGGCTGGTCTATCAGCCCCATCTGGAGGATATCGCGTTCCAGCTCGGATGTGGCAAACGAGAGGAGCACCTTGCCGCCGTTCTTCGTGATGTCGTCAAGCACGAGGCGCGAGTAGATGTAGTCGTCAAGCACATGGATGTAGCGCGTCGGCACGCCCCTGCTCGACAGCAACTGCTGGATGGTGGGAAACTCGTGGCTGCAGATGTAGTAGTGGCAGTCCCGGTCGTGGGCTTCGTGTGAGTCGATGACGGCGGCATCGGGCTGATTGAAGTAGCGCTGCAGGAATCGGCCCTTCGAGCCTTTCCCGATGATCTTGCTGTTTGCAGGCAGCTCGTGGCCGTTGCTGCGGAAGTCCGCCAGAACGCTCAAGTACGCCTGCGCACGGTGATTCCTGTAGGTCATTTCGCGGGAGCGCTCGAAAATCACGGAAGGAACATGCGCCTCCCCGTGCTCCAACAGCGTCTGCACAAAGACTTCGGCGGCCGGAATCCGGGCATGGGCATGCCGACCGGCACAGATTTCATCAATCTGCACATGCTCCGACAGGTTGCCGTTGCGGATCAGGGTGTCGACGAGCAGGTGCACGCCGAAGTGCGCATGGTTCGTGTCGTGGAAGCAGATGGTGCCGTCCTGGGCGACCAGCGGCGCAAGGTGCTGGTAATCGTTGAGGGCGCCCGGGAACGAGTGGTCCCCGTCAATGAACAGCATGCCGATCCGCATGTCCGCATGGGCCTTGGAAAAGGCGCGGGCATCCCCGTTAAAGAAAACAGCCTCGTTTTCCCGAATGATGAGGTCTTGCCGCAACCTGTTGATGTCAATGGTGTAGACCGGAGTCTGGGGCGCGGCATCGCGCAGAATGCGCGTTGATCCGCCATGCAGCGTTCCCACTTCGACAATACTGCCGTCCGCCACTTTTGAGGCCGCACAGCTGAGCAGGATGCGTTCCCCGAAGGTCATGGTCGCGGGAGTGTGGACCATTTCAAAAAAGGTGTTCATTCTTGGCCTCCATCCGGGCTATTAAAAGTCTTTGACGTTTGGTGCGGAAGTGGTTTCCGGCGAACTCGAACACAAACGGGCCAGTGGGCAACAAGTCGAAATGACGGGACACGATATGTTCCTCTCCGCAACGGTCTCTTCACAGAACAGGTAGAGTCCGGAAAAAACGGGAAATTTCTGCCCGGCCTCGACCGGGTTCTGCCTGGGGCCGCCGTGGTCACGGGCCAGGACAATATGCCGCCTGTGGTCGCGCGCGGTCACGTCCGCCGCGAAACGCCCGCTGGCCCAGCCGTTGACAGGGCCTCCGCCCGCCCGCCAGCTTGAGGGCCGTGTCTGCGCAGTTCCGGCTCATGGGGCCCACCCCAGGAGCGCCACGCTGCGGTTGGCCACGAAATCCTTGCCGACCTTGGGCAGGGCCATTGCGCTCCCTCTCCCCAGTGTCCCGGTGCGCCCCCTGCCAACAGGGCGTGCGCCACTGCATTACAAAAAACGGGCCAAGGCATGGACGGACGGCTTTTCCGCCGCGCGGGTCCACGTCCGGCCGCGATCCTCCTGCCTTGCCCGGCAGGCGGGGTGTCTTGCCGAGGCAGTTCTCTAGATTATTTCTGAATTTTGCCGTAAGTCAAGGGGGCGGCACGGTGCTTGCTAGCAAAATCCAGGGCAATGACAGCAGGACATGGAATGCAGATGACTGGAAACATGAAGAGACACGTAGCCTTGGGGGCTGGGAGGTTTTCCCGCGCGGTGCGTTCCGTGGCCGCCACGGACGGGCTGGGATTCTTCCTGGAGAAGTACCCGTATCCACAGCGCTACGCCGGCGTCGTGGCGTTTCGCAACCGCCTCACGCAGTACTTTTGGCAGGGCTTGTCCTTCGACAACCCGGTGATGTGGCGCGAGGCCGAACTCTTTGATGTGGGCACCATCAACTGGTGCCAGACCTTCCAGAAGCCCTGCAGCCCCGAGGAGGGCTATCCATGAAGGCCTCGGTCATCGTCCCGGCCTACAACCAGGCCCGCTACCTGCCCATGACGCTGGACGCCATCTGGTTCCAGGACTACCCCGAGGTGGAGATCATCGTGGTCAACGACGGCTCGCCCGACGACACGGCCCGGGTGCTCGCCGACTATGCACGGGCCGTGGCCGACGAGACGGCGTCCTATGCTTCCGGGCTGGACGAGGCCTCGGGCGAGGTCCTGCGCACTCTGCACCCGCGCTACCCCAGGGTCGGCCGGGAGCTGCGGGTCATTACCCACGAAACGAACCGGGGCCTGTCCAACGCCCTGAACACGGGCTTTCAGGCCGCCACGGGCGAGCTGTGCACCTTCATCGCCTCCGATGACCTGCTTTTGCCGTCCATGCTCTCGGACCTGGCCGCGCTGCTGCACGAAACCGGCGCGGACTTCGCCTACGCCGACATGCACATCGTGGACGATCCGGGCAACATCCTCAGGCGCTTCAGCCTGCCGGACTACAGCTTCGAGGCCTGCTTCTGCAACTGGTACCTCTGCGGCGTCTGCAAGCTCTACCGGCGGGAGCTGCACGAGGCCCACGGCTACTTCCGCGCGGACCTGACCGTGCAGGACCACGAGATGTACCTGCGCTTCGCCATGAACGGGGCGCGCTTCATCCACTGCCCGAAGGTCCTGGCCAACGCCCGCATCCATGCGGGAGAGCGCCAGCGCGACAACCACTCCAGCGCCAACAAGGCCCGGCTGTACCGGGAATCCTCCGAGCTTGTGCGCCTGGCGCGCGCCCATCTGGAAAAAACGCCCTCGGCGCGGCACAAGGACTAGGTGACGACCATGCAGACCCTGCAGCGCATCCGCTTCCCGAGGAAGTCATCCACCGGGGCGCTGTGCTTCGCCCATACCTCCACGGCCCTGCTGGACCAGGGCGGCCCGCAGCCTTGCTACCGCTTTGCGCTGGGCCAGACCCTCTCGTCCAGCAGCTACTTGAACAGCTATTATGAGTTCCTGCAGCGCTGCCACGGCCTTTCGCGCAACCACGCCTTCCGGCTGGCCCTTGCGGGCGACTTCGAGGTCACCGTGTGGAGCGCGCGTTTCGGGGCGGAGCCCCAGGTCGTCTGGCGCGAGACCCTGTCCGGCTGCGTCCCCTCCGAGCCGGTCCTGGCGCCCATCCCCCGGTTCGAGCCCGGGGAGCCGAACCAGCGCCTGTATTTCACCCTCACTGCCCTGTCCGAGGGCGCGTTCTTCGGCGGCGATGTGGCCACGGACCATGAGCCCCGGCCCGTGCGCCTGGCCGTGGTCCTGTGCACCTTCCGGCGCGAGGACTACCTGCGGGCCACGGTCTCCGGCCTGCTGGCCGACGCCGACCTGGCCGGGCGGCTGTCCGCCGTGGTGGTGGTGGACAACGGCCGCACCCTGGCCCCGGAGGAATTCGACGACCCGCGCGTCACCGTCATCGCCAACCGCAACTGCGGCGGCGCCGGAGGATTCAGCCGGGGCATGATCGAGGTGCTGGAGCGCGACCTGGGCAGCCACATCCTGCTCATGGACGACGACATCGAGTGCGACTCCGAGGCCGTGCTGCGCACCATCAGCTTCTACGAGCATTCGGACCAGCCCGTGGCCCTGGCCGGGGCCATGCTCGACCTGCAGAAGCCGCACCAGCACTTCGAGGCCGGGGCGCTCTATGGCCGGGGCACGGACGTGCCGGGCGAGGCCCCGCTGAAGATCCTTGGCCTTGGCCGCGGCCTGTGCCTGGAGCAGGCAGGCGCGCTGAACACCCTGCTGCTGGACGAGCGCGCCGACTACGGGGCCTGGTGGTACTTCGCCTTTCCCGCGCGCTATGCCGCCAAGGGCGGCCTGGCCCTGCCCTTCTTCATCATCGGCGACGACATCGAGTTCGGGCTGCGCCTGACGCGCAAGATGGGCGTCCGGATCCTGCCCATGCCTGGCGTGGGGGTCTGGCACGAGCCGTTCTACAGCAAGATCAGCTGCGCGAAGAGGTACTTCTTCGTGCGCAACATGCTGGTCATCGACGCCTTGTACGGCGAGTCCTCGTATCTGGACATCGTGCGCGCCCTGGTGGCGGAGGTCGAAATAGACCTGTGCAAGTTCAATTACGGCATGGTGCTCATGCTGCTGCGCGGTTTCGAGGACTTCCTGCGCGGCCCCGGGCTGTTCACCCACACCGACCCCGAGGCGCTCATCGAGAGCCTCCTGGCCGAGGCCAAGGCCCTGGATGACAACACCAAGCCGTTCACCCCGCAGGAGACCTGGGGGTTTGAGCAGACGCCCAAGGTCGGCATTCTGCGCACCCTGGTGCGCAGGCTGACCCTGGGCGGGCACCTGCTGCACCGGAACCTGCTGCGCTGCGACCCGATGCATGTCAGCATCATGGGCCAGTGGCGCAACAATTTTCTCTGCAGCCGGGCTTTGTTCCTGCACCACGACGCCGCCTTCTCCTACGCCAGGGACATCGACTGCGCCCGGGGCCGGGAGCTGGCCCTGCGCTTCGCCAAGGATCTCTGGAGCGGCCGCGAAGCCTGGAAGCGGGCGCGGGACGCCTGGCGTCGCGAAGCCGCGCGGCTCTCCAGCGCGGAGTTCTGGAAGGAGTATTGCAATGCCCCTGGCCAGCGCCGCTGACATGCCGGGGAAAGTGGCCGTCGCCGCCTCGGACAGCCTATGTGGCAAGGCCTGTGGCTTTCCGCCCGCACCTGAAGGATTTTGAACCCTGGAGACGTCATGAAAGCGATTGTGACCGGCATCACCGGCCAGGACGGAGCGTACCTGACCGAACATCTTCTGGCCCAGGGCTACGAGGTGGTCGGCACGTATCGCCGCACCAGCTCCGTCAACCTCTGGCGTCTGCGGGAGCTCGGCGTGGAGACCCACGCGAACCTTTCCCTGGTGGAGCTCGACATCACCGATCCCAGCGCCTGCATCCGCCTGCTGGCGTCCTCCAAGGCGGACGAGCTCTACAACCTGGCCGCGCAGAGCTTTGTCACGGTGTCCTTTGACCAGCCTCTGGCCACGAGCGCCATCACGGGGCTTGGGGCGCTCCACCTGCTTGAGGCCGTGCGCATCGTGGACAGGGGGGTGCGCTTCTACCAGGCCTCGACCTCGGAGATGTTCGGCCTGGCCAAGGCGGCCCCCCAGGGCGAGGACACCCCCTTCCACCCGCGCAGCCCCTACGCCGTGGCCAAGCTTTTCGCCCACGCCGCAACGGTCAACTACAGGGAGTCCTACGGCATCTTCGCGGTCAGCGGCATCCTGTTCAACCACGAATCGCCCCTGCGCGGGCTGGAGTTCGTGACGCGCAAGATCACCAACGCCGTGGCCAGGATCGAGCGGGGGCTGCTGGACACCCTCGAACTCGGGAACCTCAACGCCAGGCGCGACTGGGGCTTTGCCGGGGAGTATGTCCAGGGCATGCACCGGATGCTCCAGACCGCCGAGCCGGACACTTACGTCCTGGCCACCGGGCGGTCGGAGACGGTGCGCCAGTTCGTGGAGCTGGCGTTCAAGGCCGTGGGCCGGGAGCTTGTGTGGCATGGCCGGGCCGAGGAGGAGACCGGGTGCTGCGCGCGCACGGGCAAAACCCTGGTGCGCGTGAACCCGAAATTCTACCGGCCGGCCGAGGTGGAGGCCCTGGTGGGCGACCCGGCCAAAGCCCGCGCCAAGCTTGGCTGGTCGGCCCAGGTGCCGCTGGAGGAGCTGTGCAGGACCATGGTCGCCTCCGATCTGGAGCGGGTGGACCGTGGCTTCATGTTCTAGCCGGGGCGTGGCCCTGGTCACCGGATACCACGGGTTCACCGGCGGGTATCTGGCGCGGCGGCTCGAAGGCGCGGGCTACCGGGTGGTCGGGCTTGTCCGCAGGCGGCCGGAGGTGTCCGAGGCGTCTGGGGCGTCCGTGGCGTCCGGAGCGTCCGCGCCGGTGGTTGTGGCCGACCTGGGCAGCCTGGAGCAGTCGGTAGAGGCCGTGGCGCAGGCCGAGCCCGAGGTGGTGGTGCACCTGGCCGGGGTCTCCTTTGTGGACCACGCCAACGCCGCAGACTTTCACAAGGCCAATGTCCTGGGGACGCAAAACCTGCTGGAGGCCCTGGCCCTGCTCAAGCGTCCGCCGCGGGCCGTGCTCTTGGCCAGCAGCGCCAATGTCTACGGCAACGCGCCGCAGGAGGTGCTGGACGAGACCGTCCCGCCGCAACCGGCCAACGACTACGCGGCGAGCAAGCTGGCCATGGAGGGCCTGGCCCGGACCTGGATGGACCGCCTGCCCATCACCCTGGTGCGGCCATTCAACTACACCGGCGTGGGCCAGTCCCTGGCGTTCGTGTTGCCCAAGCTCGTGGACCATTTCCGGCGCGGAGCGCCAGAGATCGCGCTGGGCAACACCGAGGTCTGGCGCGACTTCTCGGACGTGCGGACCGTTGCCGAGGCCTACCAGCGCCTGGCGGACAAGGCCCCGGCGGGCGAGGTCGTCAACATCTGCTCCGGCTCGGGCCACAGCCTGGCCCAGGTCCTGGGCATGCTCGCCGAGATCGCCGGGTACGCCATCACCGTCAAGACCGACCCGGCCCTGGTCCGCAAAAGCGAGGTCCGGCGGCTCGTGGGCTCACCCGAAAAGCTGCGGCGGCTCATCGGCCCGCTGCCGTCCATCCCCTTGTTCGAGACCCTGCGCTGGATGTTCGAGGCCCGCTCCTGAACGCGGCTCTGTAGCCAGTCCGGGCCAGGGTGCGGATGTCAGCAGATGCCTGCAAATGTCTGCGGACGGGCCAGACTGATCGGACTGGCGAAGGGTCGCCCTAAATCCCATTCGGCTTGATCCCTGGACGCTGTCCGGGAAGGAGCAGCGCCTGCATCCGCCTGCGGCTGCGCGTCGGCGGGCGTCAGCCGTCAGAAAGCCGTCAGGACCTGGCGGCCTGCTTCAGCCTGGCCGCCAGGGGCCCATACGCGGCCTCGGGCGAGAAGTGCGCGGCCACGCAGTCCAGGGCGGCCTCGCCGATGGCGCAACGCAACGCGGGGTCGTCCAGGACGCGCAGCACGGCCTGGGCAAAGGACGGCGCATCCTCTCCGGCCAGCACGGCCTCGCGGCAGCCCGGCGGCAGGGCCAGCAGGCCCCGCGAGCTGACCACGCAGGCCTTGCCGTGTCCCATGCCCTCCACCAGCTTGATCTCAAGGCCGCTGCCCACGCGCAGGGGCACCACGCAGGCCTGGGCCTTGGCGTATTCCGGGGTCAGGTCCTCCACGCGGCCGTGCATGGTGACGCCCGGAAAGCAGCGGAAGATGCGGTGGTTCACCGTGCCGCAGACCGAAAGCGTGGCGTCCGGCCGCTCGGCCAGCACCAGCTCCCAGACGTGGTCCAGAAACCAGAGCAGGCTGAAGCGGTTGTGGTCGGCGTCGCTGCCCACAAACAGGCAGCGTCCAGGCACCGTGCCTCCGCCCAGGGGGCGCGGGGTCATGGAGATGGGCGCGGTGATGACCTCGCAGCCAGGGGCCAGCTCTCGGAGGACCTCGGCCTCCTCGTCCTGGATGGCCACCAGCAGGTCGGCCTTGGCCAGGAGCCCGGCCTCGGCCTCGCGCGACCAGGCCGTGCCGTCCAGGACCAGCCCCTCGCGGCAGAAGGACTCGCGGCGCAGGCAGCAGACGTCGATGGTCAGGACGCATTTCAGCGTGCCAGCCGGAGCGTGGTCCAGCAGCTCGGCCAGGTACATGTAGTTCACCAGCACCGCGTCCGGGCGGCTGGCGGCCATGTGCGCACGGGCAAAGGCGCACTCGCCGGGGGTCGGCAGCGCGTCCCAGGCGGCGGGCCCGGCCTCGCCCGGGACTGTTTCGAGGAGCACGAACTCCACCTCGACGCCGACCTTCTCCAGGTTGGACATGAGGTCCAGCATGTACGCGGCGTTGCCGCGCGCGCCCGGCTCGGCGGTGACGCGGCTCAGGAACAGCAGCTTCATGAACGCGTTCTCCTTTTGTTCACAGGGCAAGACATGTCAGCGCCCCAGCCCCAGCAGGCCGCTGACGAAGCCCAGGGTGCCGAAGCCCGCGCACTTGAGGTCGAAGCGGCCCGGGGTTTTGGTGGGCGCGAAGATCCAGAAAAGCTTCTGCGGCGGGGTGACGAAATGCGGCAGCACGCTGAGCGCCACGCGCAGGCACGCGCCCCGGCCCAGGTCCTGGTCGCGGCGCAGCATGACGGCCTCGGACACGCCCTGCCAGTAGCTGCGGCGGGTGAACCAGCCCGGCGCCAGGCGGGCGGCCTGGATGCTGTGCCGCACCACGGCCCTGGGCGCGTAGAGGGTGGCCAGGCCCTTGCGCTCCAGGTGGCGGCGCAGCAGGATCTCCTCGTTGGAGAGCAGCTTTGCGCCCTGGCGGCCCAGAAAGTCCGGGAAGCCGCCAGCCTCCTCGATGACCTGGCGCGGGAAGGCCATGTTGGCCCCGGCGAAGTGCCTGTCCGGGCCGAGCACCACAGGGGTCTCGCCCCAGTTGAGGATGGCCAGGCACAGGGCCATGTCGTCGGAGAGCCAGGCGGGGCGGGGCGCCTCCCACTCGGGGTCGATGCGTCCGGCGACGCAGCCCGGCCGGGGCGAGAGGGAATCGAAGGCGGCCAGCACCTGCTCCAGCCAGTCGGGCGCGGCCTGGGCGTCGTCGTCCAGGTAGGCCACGAACTCGCCTTGGGCCTCGCGCCAGCCGGTGTTGCGCGCGTGGGACAGGCCCAGCCGGGGCTCGCGCAGCAGGCGCAGGTTCGGCGTCTGGCCGAACTCGGCCGCCAGGGCTGCAAAGGTGCCGTCGTTGGAGGCATTGTCCACCACCAGGATTTCAAATACAGTGGCCGCGAGGCTCTGCCTGAGCAGGCTGGCCAGCGCCGCCCTGGCGTAGCCCAGGCGGTTGTGCGTGCAGATGACGGCGGAAATGCGCACCCGTGTATCCCCTTTTACTCAAAGCATATGGAACGCCATGCGCCAGCTCGTTGACGAAATCTTTGCCGACTGCCCACGGGTGCACCAGGGGGAAACCGGGCCCGCCTGGCCCGGCACATGGCCGTGATGCCCAGCGCCAGCGAAGCCGAAGGCATCAAGAAGTATGCCAGGAGCAGGCGCATTGCAATGCGCAACGTGCGTTTCGTGCTGGCTTGGCATATGCAATGGCTCAAGCCGGGCTGAGCGGGCGGTTATCTGCGGGCCCGCAGGGAAGGGGAGCCATGTCCAAGACGCGCGTGCTGTTCTATTATCTCGTGCTCAAGAACACAGACAGGCCGCTGGCCGGAACCAGCACGGCCCTGCTGCGCGCCACGGCCCGCTTGGCTGCCGGGAGCGGGGATTTCGACATCACCCTGTCCGGCGACCAGGTGGTCCGGCCGGAATATTTTGCCGATGGTCGGCGGCTGTTGCCCCTGCCGCCGCAGGAGGAGCGCGCGGCCTTCCTGGCCGGGTTCGATGTGGTGGTCCTGGCCAGCCACATGGCCGCATTTGACCTGCCCAAGCCGCCCGGCCAGAGGTGGGTGCTGCTCCAGCACTGCTGGGAGCTCATGCCGGACATCCCGCCGCGCCTGGGCGACTTCGACGCCATCGTAGCCACCTCGTCTCTGCACCGTGAGAACCTGCTCCGGCTGGGCGCTCCTGCGGAAAAGACGACGGTCATCGCCAATTTTCTGGACACCGAAGTTTACGCGCCGCCCCTTGAGGCGGCCTCGCCCCTGAGCCTCGTCTACGCCGGGGCCCTGGTGCCGCACAAGGGGGTGCACATACTCGTGGAAGCCATGCGTCTTGTGGCTCGGGCCGAGCCCGGAGCGACCCTGGACATCTATGGGGCCCAGGACATGTGGTTGGATTTCGAGGAAGGCTACGAGGAGCGTCTGCGCCGGGCCGCGGAGGGCCTGCCGGTGCGTTTCCTGGGGGCCGTGCTGAACAATGACGGGATGCCGCAGGTTTTCCAGGGTCACGGGCTCTTCTGCCTACCCTCGGTCTGCGAGACCTTTCCGTTGACGATCCTGGAGGCCCAGGCCTGCGGCTGCATTCCCGTGGCCCACGACAGCGGCGGCACCGCTGCCACCCTGCGCCATGGGGAAACCGGATTTCTCTACGCCCCCAATACTCCCGAGGCCCTGGCCAGGGCCATCCTGACGGCCATGGACCGCCTGCGCCGCGACCCGGACCTGCGCGGCCGGGCCGTGGCCCATATCCGCAGGCACTACAACGGCGCGGAGCAGACGCGGCAGCTCCGCGCCGTGCTCGCCTCCCTGGCCTAGTCCCGCACGGCCTTTGCTCCGAGTTCGCGCTCCGGCATGGCCCGCAGGCTGCTCGCTAGGTGACTTGCCCCCCCTTTTCGGACCAGTTGAAGCCTGGGAGAATGGCCACCAGGGAAGAAGGGGGGAAGCCATGGGGAAGGCAAGGTATTCCGAGGAGCAGATGCTGGGCATCCAGCGCGGGGCCGACCGCGAGCCGGTGGCCCAGGTGGCCAAGAAGCACGGCGCCAGTGGGCAGATTATTTGCATGTGGCGCCAACGATCCAGCGGCATGAACGCCGATGAGGTGAAGCGCTTGCGGCAGCTGGAGCACGAGGATTTGCGCCTGAAGAAGCACTTGGTCGGGCGTGACCTTGTGATTGAGACCCATGGAGGGGATTTCCCCAAAAGATTGGTGAGCGCACCCGCCAGACGCCAGCAGGAGGCCTTCGCGTTCCGGCGTGGCTTGCAGCAACGCAAGGCATGTGCGCCGGATCGCTGATGAGTCGCTCGACATCGCCTTGATAGACCTCGACAAGCTGTGGCAGAATGGAACGGCGGAGTGCTTCAATGGCAAGTTCCGTGACGGGCACCTTTCCATGGGGTGGTCCGAAGAGGCCCGGCAGGTCAGAACCGGTTATGCTGGTCGAGGAAGGTATGGAGAAATTGAATCAACCACAGGGCAGCTGCGTCGTCACTGGAGTGGCTGGCTTTGTCGGTTCGCATCTGGCTGAGGTTCTGCTCAGCTTGGGAAGACGCGTTGTAGGGGTGGACAACTTCTTCTCGGGGAAGCCGGAGAACATGGAAACGTTCCGGTCTCATCCGAACTTTTCCTTCCAGGAGCGCTGCATCACCGAGCCAGGCTTGCTCGCGGAGATTCAGGGCGTCCAGCAAGACCTGACGCATTGCTTCCATCTGGCGGCTATCGTCAGTGTGCCATATTCAATGGAGAACATGGAGGAAACCCTCCGCGTCAACCATGCGGCAAGCGTGGTTCTGCTTGAAGAGGCGCGCTCACTTGGTCTCCAGCGTTTCGTCTTTGCCGGTTCAGCGGCGGAATACGGCGCGGAAACCCGCATGCCAATCAGAGAGGTCTATGCTCATAACGGTAGTGAGCATCGTAGTCCTTATGGCCAAGCCAAGTACTGGGCCTCCCGCGCTGTGTCCACCTGTTCTATGGGCGTTGCCTTGCGGTTCTTCAATATTTATGGCCCGCGGCAGGATCCTGGCAGCCCCTATAGTGGAGTTATCTCCAGATTCGTGGAATCCGCTCGAACTGGGCGGCCACTGACGGTTCACGGCGACGGTTCCCAGTCCCGCGATTTTGTGCATGTCTCCGACTGTGTGTCCGCCTATCTCGCCGCCGCAGGGCTGCACCCACGCTTAACATGTGCGCAGCCCGGATGCTACAATATCGGAACGGGCAAGGGCACGACCATACTTGAACTTGCGCAGATCATCACCAGCCTTAGCGGAAGTACCTCGAGAATTGCCAGCGTCCCACCTCGTGCCGGAGATATCCCTCACTCCTTGGCCAACATCGAAGCCTTTGTGACCGCCACAGGATGGCAGACGGAGGTAAGCTTGGAAGCTGGGCTCAGGGGCTTGCTGGAAAGCTGACACCCTGTGCGGCTGCGTGCATCTTCTCACCGAAATGTTGCGGACATGCGTCAAGAGACGCGAGAGGACCGCTAGCGTACGATCTTAAGGCCTTAACGCCGACCAGCTGCCCTGCGGTTTTGTGCTGCAGCGGGAGCATGAGGTTGTGGCCGCTTTTCTGGAACGCTATTTGCGAGCGGTCCATGCGCAGACAACTGCGCGGGGCCACGTAGGAGTGGGGGATGCCGATGAGGGCGGCCAGGTGGAAGACCGTGTCCTGGCCCCGCACCTGCCGCGAGACGAACTCCGCGTCCCCTCACGCCGCGTTCATTTGCGCTGCACGTTGAAAGGCTCCGGCACGTCAGCACCTCCACCACTGCTTCCCGTCAGCACTCGCCCTGGACATAGGGCTAGACCTAGCTCCCATGGTTTGCGAGGTGGCCGATGGAAACAGGAGCGACTCCAGGCAGGTGCCAGCTCGCCTGTGGCCGAAGCAACCATTCACGCCGGGGATGAGCGCCTTTATGGGGCCTTCTGGTTTCGGGGTTGCGCGGAAGCACTACCCATGGGGCGTGTGTCTGTTGGCTTGGTGGCTGGCAGGAAGCAGTCCAGTCCAGCCGGGCTCACGGGTTCAAACATGTCCGCCAGGACGCGCTGGGAGGCCAGGCCGCGTTCCTTGTGCTCTTGCGGCGAGAGCCGGGCCAGTTCGGTCAGGCGGGAGGTGAGTTGTCCTGCCGTGCGCGCCGTGAGGCCATGGTCCGGCAGCCAGTCCAGTTTGTTCATGTCCAGCCGGATCTCCGCCCCGATGAAGAGCGCCGCCTTGCCACGCCCCAAAGCCTCGTAGCAGACGCCGCTCATGGAGTAGAGCACCACATCGATCCACTCAAGGCACTCGGCGATGGGCTGCTCCGTGACCAGGATGCGGGTGGAGTCGGCTGCGGTGAATTCCCGCAGGATTCTTCCCCGGTCTTCGGCGCACATGGTCGGGTGCAGCTTGAGCCAGAAGCGCACCTGGACGGGTGGGGGCGAAAGGCTGCACACCATGCGCAGGGTGGCCTGCAACTCGGCGTAGTCGAGGCCCCCGACGACGAGGGCGTCCAGGCCCGGAGCTTTGTCGCCCGGAGGCTGAGCCCCGAAGGCCGTGTCGTACAGGTGGCCCAGGCGGACGGCCGGCGCGAGGGCCACCCGTGGCGCGGGCAGACCCGCCTGGGTGAACACCCGGCACCAGCTTGTGCCCGGCGTCAGCAGCACATCCGGCACCAGCCCGGCGGCGATGTCCTGGCGGGAGGGCAAAAAGCTCAGGTAAAACCGCGAGAACGGGACATGCTGGTAGGCCCTGAGCCGGGCCTCTGGAAAGGCCTGGCCGAGGCCCAGGCGCAGCATCTTTTCCCAGGGCTGGTTTTCATAGAGGTGCAGGGCCGTGTGCAGCCGCACCCCCTTGCGTCGCAGGAAGGCTCCCAGGCGCAGGAAGCGCAGGGCGAAGCACTGCCGCGTCTTCTGCCGCTCCTGGCGCAGCGCGTCGCGGAAAAGCGGCTCCATGTCCTGCCCGGCGAGGGCGAAGCGGCCGGTCCTGCGTGGACGCCAGAGCATGGTGCGCAAGGCGTCCCAGGCGGCCTGGGCCAAAGTCTGGGCCTCTTCCGGGGTGGCGATGAACTCCGGGCTGGCGGCGAGGTTCCGCACAATGTCCGGGTAGGGGCAAGTCCAATCCATAGGCAGGGCGAGATATATGACCTGAAGGCCCTTGTCCCGCCAATGGCCCGGCAGCTGCGCCCAGAATGGGTCGCGCCGCTTGGGCCCGCCGACGGGGAACGTCTTGCCGTCGGCCCAGAGGCAGACCAGGGCCGCTTGCTCCTGGGGCAGGAGGCGGCGGGGAGCGCTGCGCAGGATGGCCCGCTTGGCCGCAAGATCGCGCAGGAAGGCGCAGCGTGAGCGCAACGCCTGGCCAAGCATGCGCGCCCGGTGCAACGAGAGGCCCAGGCCGGGCCAGCGGTCCAGGAGCGGCTGCGCCGTGCGCCGCAGGACAGTCCACCCGAGGGCTTGCCCCTGGCGGGCGAGCATTTGGCGCAGTTCCGGGTTTTCCACGAACAGCAGCAGGCTTCCCTTGTGCCGGGCCAACAGCTCCATGCCGGCCAAAAGCGCGCAGCAGTCGTGGAAGAGTCCGCAGGTGTAGGGGTTGCGCTCGGCCAGGTCGCTGGCCTGCCAGAGCAGGTCGTGGGCGGGATTGGCCACCGCCTGGTCCAGATTGATGAACTCCTCGCGCACCTCCTCCGCGTAACGGTTGAGGCTTTGCCCCAGGGACAGCGGGGTGGCCCGGCATCCGGCAGCGCGCAGCACCTGCCGGTGGTTTGCCAGGTCCTGCCCCAGATAGGCGAGGGACGGGGTGCCGTCCAGCAGGTCGGCCCAGCGTTCAACCGGCAGCCAGGCTTCGATGATGGCGAGACGCTGGTCCTGCATGGTTCTAAGCGTCCTCCGGTTGGCGTGCCTCGCCCCGGCCGTGCATCACCTGTTTAGGCTTGGCGGGCGAAGACGGCATTGTAGAGGCCCTCAAACTGTGTTCCGACGAACTGGCTCTTGGACATTTCGCAGGGTTCCGCATCCAGGTGGAAGCCCGCCTTGCGGAATTTCTGGAAGATTTCTGCTCAACGGTGTGAACGGAAAGCTCCGGAAACGCCGTGGCCGCAGGCAAGGAGTAGAGTTCCACGTTGGCGCGGATGTCGTAGAAAACGTCTGCGTTCCGGAAGTATTTGTCGACCCAGGCGAGGGTCTCCGGTTCTTTGGTCCCGAAGGTGTCGGCCCGATACTGGCCGGCTTCCGAGGTCGCCATCCTGTCGATGTCCTTGCCGTTGACAGCGTAGCTTTGAGTCTTCACGGAATCATTCCTTGGGGCGGTGATGGCAAATGGCGCCTGTGCGTGGAAGGCGCGGCGTTGGAAGGCGGCGTCACCGCCACCCGTTCGGGGCTGGTGGGGGCATTCAAGCGGTCCTCGTGGCCCAGATCCAGCAATGCGAGCTCAGGCGGTTGCCCGCAAGAAAGGTTTGGAAGGCCTGCCTCGCCTCCGGGCCCTTGTCCAGCAGGCGGCGCGCAAAGCGCTGTCCGGCTTGGCTGTCCGGGTGCTGGGCGAAATGGTTGGCCACGATGTCCACGTCCAGCTTGCCTGGGGTGAACACCTCTGCCGCAGCGAAGCCAGCCCGCGCGAGCAGCGCCTGGAAGCCTTCCTCGGTCATGAAATTGATGTGCTGCGGGGGGGCCACGCTCTTGGAGCGTTCCCACAGGGTCAGGATGTCGAAGCCGTCTGCAGTGAGTCCGGTGAGCAGCAGGCGTCCGCCAGGCGCGACCATTTTGTGGAGGGCCGAGCAGAAGCGCAGCGGGTCGGTGACGTGTTCGATGACCTCAAGGGCCACCACCAGGTCCAGGGGCTCGCCCGGGCCAGGACCGTCCTCCGCGAAGTGCTCCAGCACCGTCAGGCCCTTGCTGCGGCAGATCTCGGCCTGGATCGGGTGCGGTTCCATGGCGTAGGCCCGGGTCTGCGGAAAGACCTTGCGCCACTCCTCCAGAAAAAGGCCGGAGCCCGCGCCGATGTCGGCCACAGAGCGCGGCAAGAAGGCGTCGCGCGCGCACAGGCGGGCGATCTCCGCCACCTTGGGCGCGAAGAGGCGCTCACGCCTCGCCTCGGCCATGGCGGGGAACAGAACCGTGGCCCAGTAGCGGGCGGAGGGGCTGTCCTGGTAGTAGCGGGAAAATTGCTCCTCCGACGGCCTGGGGCTCTGGTACAGGGTCTGGCACTGTGCGCAGGTGCGGTAGCCGAAGCCCCATTTGTCGAAGGCGTGTTCGGTCCGTGCGTTGCCGCAGGCCGGGCAGTCCAGCTCTTTGCGGTTGGCTGGCGCGAAATAGCTTTGCGCATCCTGGGCACACAGCTCAAGGTAGGCGTCAAAAAGGTGCGTGGGGCGGATGTCTGCCTCTTTCATGGGCGTGCCTGGCGTGGAGCGTGCGCGGGCATGGCTACGCCTCCTTTGCCAAAGCGCTTTTCATCAGTCCCTCGGGCTCAAGCTGGCGGTAGATGTCGTGCACGCATTCCAGCAGGCCCTGGCCGAAATCCACGTAGTGGTTCGACACGAGCTTGAGCCCGGGCTTTGGCGTGAAGGAGTATGGCGTGTACGTGTAGTGGTTGTCGTTGAAGGTTCCGAGGGTGTCGATCTCGACCTCCACGGAAACGATCTCCTGGATGGTCTTCAGCATGTCCACGAAGCGGCAGGTGTTGTTGCCGCTGATGATTAGGTGGGCATTGACGTACTGCTGGTCAATGGCCTGCACCGTGAGCCGAGCCGCGTCGCGCACGTGGATGTACTCGCGGATCTCGTCGCCGGAGCAGCCTACGGAGATCTTGCCGTTGGCCAGGGCCATGTGGATGTACCGGTGCACGCTGTTGCGCAGGTCGGCGCGGGGTCCGTAAAGGGTGCCGTAGCGCAGGATGGTGAACTCCAGGCCGTGCTTGCGCTGGTATTCCTCGATGTAGAGCTCGCTGGCCTGCTTGCTGGCCCGGTAGAAGCCCCCTTTCTGGCTGTAGACGTAGATGCTGCTGGCGTAGAGGTAGCGCCTGCAGCCCGCGTCCAGGGCGGCGTCGATGATGCAGCTGTTGCCGAGGACATTCAGCCGGATGGTGTCCAGGGGTTTGGTCAGCGCATCGTCAAGGTCGGCGATGCCCGCGTAATTGAACACTGCGGAGCATCCCTCCACGGCCTCGCGCACGCAGTCTTGATCCAGGATGTCCCCCACGGTCATGGTCTGACCCGGGCGCAGGTGGGGCGAAGGGCAAAGGTCGTAGATCGTCACGTCCCAGCCGAGGGCGCTGAGTTCATCGGCCACATGGCTGCCCAGAAATCCAGAGCCGCCAAACACCACGCATTTCATGCCCCTCTCCTCCGCATGCCGTTCGGGGTCACTCCCCGCCAGCCACACCCAGTATCTCGTTGGTGATGAACGTGTTCTCGTCGCTGCCCAGGGCGTAGACGGCCCTGGCGACCTCCTGCGCGGTGCCGGCCCGGCCCACGGGGATCATGGCCGCGCGCGCCGTGAGATCCTTGGGAAAACGCGCATGGGCCTCGGTATCGATGAAGCCCGGACGGATCGTGTTGGCCAGCACCCCGTGCGCAGCACCCTCCCGGGCCAGGGTCTTGGTCAGGCCCTCCAGGGCCCGTTTGGCGCAGCCGTAGTCCAGGGAGGTGCGCGAACCGCCATACTTGGCGGCCACGGAGCTGATGTTGATGATGCGCCCGAACCCCGCGGCCTTCATGGGCTCAAAGAGCCTGGTGGCCAGAAGCATGGGCGCGATGACGTTCAGCGCAAAGGTCGCGGCGATGTCGTTAAAGTCCAGTTGCTCCATGGGCACGGGCCGCACATAGCCCCCGGCGTTGTTCACCAGGCTGCTGATGCCCAGAGCGGCTGCCTTTGCGCAGAGCTCTTCAACCTGTTCCTGCCGACAAAGGTCCGCCTGAATGAGCGTGCAGCGGGTGCCTTTGGCCTCCAGCGACGCGCACAGCCCCAGCGCCTTCTCGGTCGCCGTGTGGTAGTGCAGGACAACGGCCCACCCGTGGCGGGCGAATTCCTGGACCACGGCCGAGCCGATTGCCGATGTCGCTCCAGTGACCATGACGGTCCTGCCCTTGTCTTGTCGCCCGGAGTGGTCCGTCATCAGCGCGTTCCTCATTCCTGGTCCGTACGCCACGTCCGCAGACAGTGGCGGTGGCTGCCTAGTGTCTTCCCTCTGGCCGTCCATTGATGCAAGAGATGGCGCTCTTCCGGCCTGTCTGCTGCGGGCCAGGCGCGCGGGGC
>Ga0209373_10002494_pt1 | contig 18385 bp, 13 predicted proteins | sample Higcelweek5metaG_FD_187173 | JGI IMG/M metagenome (GOLD analysis project Ga0209373, IMG submission 187173) | Freshwater pond sediment microbial communities from the University of Edinburgh, under environmental carbon perturbations - High... | ecosystem: Environmental > Aquatic > Freshwater >... | reverse complement strand
ACCGTGGCCTGAGCCTTAACGATGTCCAGCGCTTCCTTCAGAAAATCATCCATCGCGTTCTCCTTAAAGGGGGTTATCGTTCGTCTTGGCGCATGGTGCAGCGCGTTGGCGACTACAAAACAACACTGCCCTTTCAAAATACTGAAGGCACAACTGAAAGTAAAGAAAGATCAAAACAAATCATACATAAATTTTTACGTAATCCATGATGTTCTTTCCTCACGTAGTTCACCAGCACTGGGGAGTGCAGAATTGCGCAAGCGGGGTTGCACTTTGCTTCAAGAAGATTATCTTGGGGCTAATGGCGCGTTACCAGCACCTGTTTGAAACAACGCCGAAAAGGATCGTACAGGCAACAGCAGCAAGGAGAAGCCGGAAATGACCACCAACGGATTCGACCCGGAACTCTTGTATGTGGAATGCGCGAAGTGCGGTCAGCCAGTGCTGTGGAGCCCTGGAGACACCACCAAGATACTGGCTTGGGCGGGCATAGACGCCGCCACCCTCGACGAGAAGTGCATGATCGTGTCCGAGGGGTGCCCCGCGTGCGAACCGGGCAAGCACAGCTTCAGCACACAGGTGGTCCGCCTGCGCAAATCTCAGACAGCGCGCCCCGTCCTGCCCGGAGCGCCAATGAACTAGCCTGCACAGCGGGCCGCGGCTTCCGGCGCTGCGGCCAGGGGCAACGCCTCCACGCGGTTACGGCCCGCGGCCTTCGCCGCATACAGTGCCTCGTCCGCACGCAACAGCAGCTCTTCCAAGGGTTCCCGCTCCGGCTTGAACGCCGCAGGCTCGCAAGGTGTCGCCAGTGTGCAAACGCCTATGCTCACGGTGAAGCGCACCACAGCGCCCTGCACCGGCACCTCAAGCCGCTCCACACCCGCGCGGATGCGTTCGCCCAGCTCCCGCGCGGCGGCCAGGCCCGCGTTCGGCGCCAGGACCACAAACTCCTCGCCGCCATAGCGGACCAGCAGGTCGCTTTTGCGCAGGGTGCCCAGCAACAACGTGGAAAAGGCCACAAGGACGGCGTCGCCCGCGGCGTGGCCGTGGGTGTCGTTCACCCGCTTGAAGTGGTCCAGGTCGAGCATGAGCACGCTTACGGGCTGGCCGGTCCGCCTGGCGAGGTCAAGCAGGCGCGGCCCCTCGTGGAACAGGAGTTTGCGGTTGGCAGCACCGGTCAGATGATCGGTGTAGGAGGCGTTGCGCAGAGCCTCCAGCGCGTCGCGCACGCGCGCGACCATGAGGCAATAGGCCTGATTGAGCCTCTGCACCTCGCACGGGGTGCTGCGCTCATCCTCATACACGCAGTCCACCTCGAAGTTCCCGGCCTCGATCTGCCGGGCGTGCTCCACCATGCGGAGGATGGGCCCCCCAAGCGAACCGGCCAGCCGCAGCACCATGGGGCCGAGAAGCGCAAAGACCAGCAGCGCCCCGCCCAAAGGAACGCCCAAAACCCAGGCGTGGGTGGTCAGCACATCCGCCTCCGAACGCTCCGCCACCAGCAGCCAGGCGCCGCCGCGCAGCCATTGATAGGTGCCGACCATGCGCACGCCGTCCCGGTCGCGGTAGGCATCGTTCGTGAGGGTGCGCGCCCGCGCCCGGTCGAAAAGCGCATCTCCGGCCGCAAGCGCGCGGCCCTGCTCCGCAGGGGCGATGAGCGTCCCGTCTGCCTGCAGCAGGGAACTGCGGCTGGTACTTTCCGCCGCCATAATGCGCATCAGCGCGCTGAGGGCGTCCAGGCTGACGGAGCCGAACACAAGGCCGCGGAACGTGCCGTCCGCGCTTTTCAGCGGCGTGGAGACGACAAACACCCTGTCCCCTGTGGTGCGGCTCAGCAGCACGTCCGAGATGTAGCTTTTGCCCTCGCGCGCGGCCTTGAAATAGGGCCGGTCGGAAACGTCCACGCCGACCGCGTGCCGCGCATCGGCCCGGATGCGCCCCGAGGCGTCCACGTAGGCCAGGTCGTTGAACCCGGGCGAGGCCGCCAGCATGCCCACAAGCATCTGGCGCAGGGCGGACTCGCGCAAGGTGAGCACGCGCGGATCGGCCGCGAAGACATCTATGTCGCGCGTGCGCTCCAGCAGCCATTGTTCGATGAAGCGCCGCTCCAGACTCAAGGCGGCGCTCATGTCACGCGCGGCTTCCGCCCTGAGGGCCGGGCCGGAGTGCAGCAGCAGAAAGCCCGTGCCCGCAAGAATGGGCAGCAGCACCATGGCCCAGAGCAGCAGTCTCAGCCGTGAGACGAGGCTGAATCGATGGGGAGCGTTCATGACCGTCCGTCTCCGGGTGTGCCGCTTTTGGACAAGGACAATGTGACGTTCATGCCGGGCGCGCCCTGGGCCCGGCAGTCCTAACCGCCAATGGACGACATGGACGTGAGCGAGACCCCCTGCCCGGCGCGCCGCGCGGCCAGCAATTCCGCGCCCACGGGCTTCTTGCGCAGGGCCAGTCTCATGATCCGCGCCACCTGCCCCGGCCCGAGCTTCGGGTGGCGCAGGGCCGGTCGCAGGCGGTAGGTGCGGTCGCTGAACAGGCACGTGCGCAGCACGCCCCCGCAGGTGATGCGCAGGCGGTTGCAACTGGCGCAGAAATGGTTGGAAAGCGGGGTGATGAGCCCGAAACGCCCCCTGCCGCCATCGATGGCGTACATCTGGGCGGGTCCGGCGTCGGCGTCGTCGCGGGGAAGCGGGGTGAGGGTGGCCAGGCGCCCGGCCTCGGCCAGAATGTCCGCCGCGCTCCACACCTGCTCCGGGCTCCAGGCCGCGCCGCCCATGGGCATGTATTCGATGAAGCGCACGTCCACGGGCAGCGCGCGCGCCAGGTCGAGAAACCCGCCCAGCTCCTGGTCATTGACGCCGCGCAGGGCCACGGCGTTGATCTTGACGCCCAGGCCCGCCTCCAGGCAGGCAGCAATGCCCCGGCGCACTTCGTCGTAAAGGTCCTGCCCGGTCACGCGGGCAAAGGTGGCGCGGGAAAGGGTGTCGAGCGAGATGTTCACCCGGTCCACCCCGGCGGCGGCCAAACGCGCGGCGAAAGGGGCCAGCAGCGTGCCGTTGGTGGTCAGCCGGAGGGCCAGCGCGGGAAAGCGCGCGCGCGCCCGCTCGATGAACTCCATGAAGTCCCGGCGGGCAAAAGGCTCGCCCCCGGTGAGGCGCACCTTGCGGATGCCCAGGTCCGAAGCCAGGCCCATGAGGTCCAGCAGTTCCTCATAGCGCAGCACGTCGAAGTGCGACAGGCGCTGGCTCATGCGGCCATCGCAGTAAAGGCAGCGCAGATTGCAGTGGTCGGTCACGGAAAGCCGCAGATAGCTGACGCAACGGCCTTTGTCGTCGGCAAGCGGGGCCACCGGCATTATCATCAGCTCCCTTGCTTCCCGGCGCAACGGGCGGCGTCGGCTTCTTCCACGGCCACGGCGGCCTCTTCCACGGCGGCCACGAATCCGGCGCGTTCGTCCTTCAGGCGTTGGGCCAGCCCGGGGTCGGAAAGGGCCAGAATCTGGGCGGCCATCCACGCGGCGTTCTTGGCGCCGGCCTTGTCCAGGGCCAGGGTGCCCACGGGGAAGCCCGGCGGCATCTGCACCGTGGAGAACAACGCGTCCATGCCGGAAAGGGGCGAGGCGGCCAGCGGCACGCCCAACACGGGCCTGGTGGTGCGCGCGGCAACGGCCCCGGCCAGGTGGGCGGCCATGCCCGCCGCGCAGATGAACACCTGGCAGCCCTGGGCCTCCAGCTCCGCCACCAGCCGCTCGGTGCGTTCCGGCGTGCGGTGGGCGCTGGTGACCGTGAACAGATATTCGATGCCCAGCTTCGCCAGCACCTCGACACAGGGCTTCATCAGAGGTTCATCGGAAGCGCTGCCCATGAAGACGGCGACCTTGATCATTTGTGGTTCTCCTCTTTGCTGCGGGCTATGCCCTTGTCGCCGATGTCGCGGCGGAAATAACAGCCCGCAAAACCGACCTTGGCGACGCCCTCATAGGCCTTGGCCTTGGCCTCGGCCAGGGTGGCCCCCAAGGCGGTTACGCCAAGCACCCGCCCGCCGCTGGTGACGGTGGCGCCGTCCTTCACGGTGGTGCCCGCCTGAAACGCCTTCACGCCGGGCAGGGCGTCGGCCTCGGAAAGGCCGAATATCTCCATGCCCTTGGGATAGCCGCCGGGGTAGCCGGGCGCGGCCACAACCACGCAGAGGGCGGTTTCGCGCCGCACGCGGACCATTTCGGGTTTGAGCCGCCCGCCAGCGCAGGCCAGCAGTATCTCCAGCAGGTCAGAGTCCAGGCGCATGAGCAGCGGCTGGCACTCCGGGTCGCCGAAGCGCACATTGTACTCCAGCACCATGGGCCCCTGCGCGGTGAACATGAGCCCGGCGTAGAGCACGCCCTTGAACGGGTGGCCCAGCTCGGCCAGGCGCTTCATGATGGGCCGGATGACCAGCTCGGCGATTTCCGCGTAGCGGGACTCCGGCAAAACCGGGGCCGGGCTGTACGCGCCCATGCCGCCAGTGTTGGGGCCGGTGTCGCCCTCTCCCACGGCCTTGTGGTCCTGGGCGCTGGGCAAAAGCGCGTAGCGTTCGCCATCGCAAAAGGCCAGAAACGAGGCCTCCTCGCCAATAAGCGCGTCTTCGATGACGACCGTGGCGCCAGCCGCGCCGAAGCTTTTTTTGACCATCATGTCGTCCACGGCGGCCAGGGCCTCGGCGGTGGTCTTGGCCACCACCACGCCCTTGCCCGCGGCCAGGCCGTCGGCCTTGACCACCAGCGGCGCGCCGTGGGCCTCGATGTAGGCGCGGGCCGCGGCGACATCACCGAACACGCCGAACGCGGCAGTGGGCACGCCCGCCTCGCGCATGATGTTTTTGGCGAAGGCCTTGCTGCCCTCAAGCTGCGCGGCGAAGGCGTCCGGCCCGAAGCAGGCTATGCCCGCCTTGGCGCAGGCTTCGGCCATGCCGCCCACAAGCGGGGCCTCCGGCCCGACGACCACCAGCCCGACCTTCTCGGCCTGGGCCAGGGCCATAAGCCCGGCGATGTCGTCGTCCTTCACGGGCACGTTCTGGGCCACCTGGGCGGTGCCGCCGTTGCCGGGCGCGGCGAACACCCGGTCCACGCCGGGATTTTGGGAAAGTTTCCAGCACAGGGCATGCTCCCTGCCGCCAGAACCGATGACAAGCACATTCATGCGGGTTCACTCCACTTTGCGGTTTCGTGCCACAGGGATAGTGAAAATGGTGCGTTTTGGCAAGGCGAGGCCTCTTCACCACGCTGGCGGGCCGTTTTAAACACTCATTTCTATGGATCAGGTCTTGCGTCCTGGTCAGAATATTATAGGGTCGGGCTGAAAAACAACCGGGGTCACAACATCAGGAGTTGGGAGAATCATGAGCACGAACAAGGGCACAACCTCCACACCTGCACTCACGAAAAAGACCACAGGGGCAAAAAAGACCGCCGCGCCAGCGCCAGCAAAAAAAACCGCCAGCCTGCCTGCGCGCAAGACGCCGGCCAAGGTTCCCGCAAAAACGGCAGCCGAACGCACCGCGACAAGCCCGACCAGCCACGAGCTTATGCTGGCCCGCGTTGAGTCCGTGCGCCTGGCCCAGCGGACCGGAGGCCATTTCGACTGCTTCGGCCGCGCGCAAAACGGCTATTGCGACCAGGGCGGCTGCGCCTACCACGCGGAGTGCCTGAGCGTTTCCGGGCTGCTGCACGGCGTGTAGCGGTGGGCCAGTCCGCGCCCGTTGGGCCGGACGTTTGACTTCTTCATCATTCAAGAGCCGCGCAAGCCCCCCATTTTTCGCGCGTGTTGGGCCGGGCTTGCGCCTGGCCCTTTCCCTGCGCCGCGGAATCCTGTAGGCTCTCACCACAGGTGCCCGCAAATGACGACTACCGACGCCAATACCCTGCGGCGCAGCCTTCGCCGCTACGCCTTCACGGTTCCCTGGAATCTGCTGCTGCTTACCGCAGGCTCTTTTCTGGTGGCCTTCGCCATCAAGAGCGTGGCCGTGCCGCACGGGCTGCTCACGGGCGGGGTCTCCGGCCTGGCCCTGCTGGCCTTCTACGCGCTCCCCATGCTCGACGCGGGCACCTGGTACTTCGCCCTCAACGTGCCCATCATGCTGCTGGGGCTCAAGCTGGTGAGCAGGCGCTTCGTGCTGTACAGCCTCTACGGCATGGCCGCCACCAGCGTGCTCATCGGTCAGATAAGCTACGTGCTGCCCGTGGCCGACCCCTGGCTCGCGGTCATCGCCTGCGGCGTTTCGCTCGGCGCGGGCATCGGCGTGGCGCTGCGCTCCATGGGCTCCACCGGCGGCGCGGACATCCTGGCCGTCATCTTCCGTGAGCGTTTCGGCATTCCCATCGGCCGCTTCGAATTCTTCTTCAACGTGCTGGTCTTCGCCGTGGGCTTCGCCACCCTGCGGCTGGACGCCGTGCTCTATTCCGTGGCCATGAACTTTCTGGTGGGCAGGGTGACGGACGTCTGCCTCACCATGTTCAGCGAACGGCGCATGGCGCTCATCATAAGCACCCAGCCGCAAGCCGTGGTGCAGGCCGTTTTGCACCGGCTGAACCGCGGCGCCACGCTGCTTGAGGCGCACGGCGGCTGGAGCGGCGAGCCGCGCCAGGTGGTGCTGACCATGCTGAGCAACCTCGAACTCAAACGACTGGAGGAACTTGTGTACGAGATCGACCCCGGCGCCTTTCTCATCATGGGTTCGGGCTTCAACGTGCTGGGTCAGGGCTTTTCCGAAAGGAAATCGTACTGATGCGGGCCGGATGTGCGCATCTTGAGGGCCTGCGGCCCGTGGCCCTGCTGACGGACTTCGGCCTGGCCGACCCCTACGCCGGGCAGTTGCGCGCGGTGCTGGCGCGGTTGGCTCCGGGCGCGCCCCTGCTTGATGTCTCGCACAATGTGGAGCCTTTCGCCGTGAGCCAGGCCGCGTTCTTCCTGGCCGCAAGCGCGCCCTTCTACCCGCCCGATGCGGTGTTTTTGTGCGTGGTGGACCCCGGCGTGGGCTCCAGGCGGCGCATCATCGGCGCCACGGTGGGCGGGCAGGATTTTCTTGCGCCGGACAACGGCCTGCTGGGCCTCTTGCTGGCCACGCCGGGCCAAACCGCGCCGCGCGTGTACGACCTGACCCCGGCGGCGAAGCAATACGCGGCCTCGGCCACGTTCCACGGCCGGGACATCATCGCCCCGCTGGCCGCGCGCCTGGCCGCGGGGGAAAGCCTCGCCAACATCGGCCAGGCCATGGACCCGGCGGAACTGGTGCGCCCGGACTGGGCCGAGCCCAAGCTGCGCCCAGACGGCGTGGAGACCCATGTGCTGCACGTGGACCGCTACGGCAACTGCCTGCTCTCGATACGCAAAGACTTCAGCCCGCCGCACCCGGTAACCACCCTGCGCCTCACCTGGGGCCAGCGCCGCCCGCTGCTCCCGGTGCGCATCTACTCCGACCTGCCGCCGGACACCGTGGGCCTGCTTGCCGGCAGCCAGGGCTTTCTGGAGCTGGCGGTGAACCAGGCCTCCGGCGCGGAAGCCCTCGGCCTGCGCCGCGGCGACATGGTGCGCCTGCTTTGGACAGAGTAGGCGGCTGATGTTCCGCCGCTTTCTGTCCACGCTGGGCTTTCTTTCGCGGCTGGCCCCGGCGCGCCTCATGGACGAGGCCGACATGCGCCGGGCCATGTTCCACCTGCCGCTGTGCGGGCTGGTCATAGGCGCCTGCGTGTGCGCCCCGGCCATGGCCGGGCTTTTTGCGGGCCAGCCCTTCATCCAGGCCTGGCTCTGCGTGCTGCTCTCGGCCTACCTGACCCGCGGGCTGCACCTGGACGGCCTGTCCGATGTCATGGACGGCGCGGCCGCGCACGTGGACCCGGAGCGATTCTGGCGCATTGTGAAGGACAGCCGCTGCGGCACCTTCGGCGTGGCGGCCGTGTGCATGGCCCTGCTGGGCCAGGTGCTGTTCTTCGCCGAGATACTGGCCCACGGCCCGGCCTGGCGGCTGGTGTGGGTCTTCGTGTTCGGCAGGGCCTGCGGCGTCAGCTTCGGGCTGGCCACGCGGCCCTATGCCCGGCCCGGCCTGGGGGGACTGTTTCTCTCCGGGGCCAGCGCCAAAGCCATGGCCTGGGCGCTGGCTTTGGCGCTGGCCCCGGCCCTGTGGCTTGCCCCCATGGCCGGCCTTGCGGCGCTGGCGGCGGCGGGCATCCCGCTTTTTGCGCTGTACCGGCTGGTTCGCGCCGTGGGCGGCGTCAACGGCGATTTCCTCGGCGCGGCCATCCTCATGGGCGAGCTGGCCGCCTGCGCCGGGCTGGTGCTCGCCAGCGCGGATTGACACCACCGACCGCAACGGAGGCTTTCATGTCCAGCATCCGCACCTGCTGCATCCTCGCCACCCTGTGCCTGGGCCTTTGCGGCTGCATGCAGTTCAACGTCCTGGGCGCGCCGGGCAAGCCCTACAGCGAGCACACCCTCTCCGGCACGGGCAGCGACAAGATTTTGCTTTTAAGCGTGGACGGGCTCATCACCGAGCACGCCAAGGAGGGCCTTCTGCGCAGCAGGCCCGGCACGGTGGAGCAACTGGCCGCGCAACTGAAGCTGGCGCGCAAGGACAAGAACATCAAGGCCGTGGTGCTCAAGGTGGACTCCCCCGGCGGCACCACCACGGCAAGCGACATCATCTACCACGAGCTTATGGCCTACAAGGCCGAGAGCAAGGCCAAGCTGGTGGTGGCCATGATGGGCCTGGCCGCCTCGGGCGGGTATTACATCGCCCTGCCGGCCGACCACATCGCCGCGCTGCCCACCACCATCACCGGCAGCGTGGGCGTCATCTTCCTGCGGCCGCGCGTGGCCGGCCTGCTGGACAAGATCGGCGTGGACGTGGAGGTGAGCAAGTCCGGCGCGCAAAAGGACATGGGCTCGCCCTTCCGCCCGGCCACGCAGGAGGAGCGCCGCCTGTTCGACGGCCTGGTCAGGGATCAGGCCACGCGCTTCCAGAACCTCGTGCGCGAGCGGCGCAAGCTCGACCCCGCGGCCATGACCATCGTCTCCACCGCGCGGGTGTTCACCGCGGCCGAGGCCAAGGACCTGGGGCTCATCGATTCCATCGGCTACATGGAAGACGCCGTGGCCAAGGCCGCCAGCCTGGCCGGGCTGCCCGCAGGCGCCCGCGTGGTGACCTACCGCCGCACGCCGGCCCCCAACGCCACCTACTACCAGCCCGGCGTGGAAACAACGGACCCGCAGGCCACGCTGGTGAACCTGGGCCTCGAAGGGCTTTTGCCGCCGCGCGCGGGCATGTATTTCCTTTGGACTCCGGGGCTTGCGCAGTAGCCAAGTCTTGCCCGCCAGTACGCATTCTGCTACGTGACGAGACGTTCCACTCAACCTCTCGCCACCGGAGCGGCTTTTCCGCACTGATGGGGTCATATGATGCAGCAGATTCCGCCGTCCCCCGCCGACGGTTCCGCTCCACAGAACGCTTCGCAGGCCGCTCCGCTTCCGCTGTGGAAGGTCTGGCTGCCGCCTCTGCTGGTGCTCTTCGCCGTGGCCGGGCTTGCGCTGGCTTCGTATGCCGGCAACGAACGCGCCGAGCATGAAGCCTTTGTCCAGCAGACCGACCGGATCAGGCAGGACGTTTCGACAGCGCTGAATGACCTTGAAGCGCTGCTGCGCGGCGGACAATCGCTGCTCCAGGCCGCACCGGGCATGACGCCGCAACAGTGGCGGACCTACGCCGGAGGTTTGCCCCCCGCCGGAAACACCACCGATGTCATGCGCCTGGCGTATTCTCCCGCCGTGCCCGCAAACCGGCTGGCCGAGCATCTGCGCCTGCGGCAGGCCGAAACACCAGGCTATGAGGTGTACCCGCCAGGCAGCCGCGAGGTGTATTTTCCACTGCAATACATGGTGCCCATGACCCCGGGGTTCACCCGCGCCCAAGGCTTCGACATGTTCTCCGAGCCTGTGCGCCGCGCCGCCATAGAGCGCGCGCGCGACACCGGGCACCCCACGCTCTCCGGGAGCGTGCTCCTGGCGCAGGCCACGGGCGAGCGGGCCGGGCCAAGTTGCCTGCTGCTGCTCCCGGTGTACAGGCCCGGCGCGCCCACAGGCACCGTGGAGCAACGCCGCAGCGCCCTGCTCGGCATCCTGTCCGCCCCGTTCAACACGAAGGCCCTGTTCGCGAACATTCTGGCGCAACACGGGAACCCGCCGGGAATCTCCGTGTATGAAGGCCGCAAGGCAGACGCGCAGACGTTGCTGTGCAGCCTGCCGCTCACTGCGGCCCCGGCGGAAACGCGCTCCGTGGTGGCCGAGCTTTTTGGCAGCGCATGGACGCTAACGTTCGACAGGCCGCAGCAGTCGCCCTTTGCCCCTTCGCGGCGCGAACCGCTCATGCTGCTTACCCTTGGCGTGGTGCTCGCGGCATTCATCCACCGCATCGTGCGCGGCATAGACGCCACCCGCGCCCGGGCCGAAGCCCTCGCCGCGGCCATGACCGCGGAACTGCGCCAAAGCGAGGCATACAACCGCGCGGTGTTCCAGAACTCCAGCCTGGGCATAGGCGTGTGCGGCGCGGACGGCCGTTTGCGCGACGCCAACCCGGCGCTGCTGGAATTTCTGGGGTACGAGCGCGAGGAATTTTCGGCCCTGCACTGGCAGGACGTGGTCCACCCGGACTATCAGGCCGAGTATGACCGCCTGATGGCGCAGGTTTTGAAGGATGGGCGGTCAAGCTTCCAGCTTGAGCTGCGCGTGCAGGGCAAAACCCGCGGCCCCTGCTGGGCCGTGCTGAACATTGGCCTGGTGCGCGATGAAGACGGCAGCCCCCGCTACTGGATAGGCGCGCTCAAGGACATTTCCGAGCACAAGGCCGCCGCCGAGGCCCAGGCAGAGCGCCGGGCCTATTACCAGGCCATGTTCGAGGACAACCGCGCCGTGTGCCTCCTGGTGAACCCCGCCACCGGAAACATTGTGGACACCAACCACGCCGCCACGCATTTCTACGGCTATTCCCGCCAGGAAATGCAAAGCATGTCCGTGACCGACATCAACCCCCTGCCCGCCGGGCAAATGGCCGAGGCCATGGCCCAGGCAGCGGAAGAAGGCGGCCTGTTCGACTTCGTCCACAGGCTCAAGGACGGCTCCCTGCGCAATGTGCAGGTCCACTCCGGCCCGTTCCGCGCAAACGGGCGAACGCTGCTTTTGTCCACCGTGCAGGACGTGACCGACAGGGTGAGCGCCGAGGCCGCCCTCTCCGAAAGCCGCAAGCGCTTCCAGAACCTTGTCGAATCCACGGACCAAGGCGTCGTCATTCTCGACCAGGACGACCGCACCACTTACGTGAACCCGGCCTTTGCGCACATGCTGGCCCAGCCGAAGGAGGCCTTGCTTGGGCAGCACGTTACCGCCCACCTGGACCCGGAGGAGCACGCCCAACGGGAAAAGCTGGCCGCCGCCCGCAGGCGGGGCTCACGCGAAGCCTACGAGACGCGCATCCGCCGCTCCGACGGCGCAACGCTTCTGGTCCACGTCATGCCCTTCCCGCTGTACGATGCGCAGGGCGGGTTCCTCGGCTCATGCGGCCTTGTGGCCGACATAACCGCGCAACACGCCGCGCGCGAGGCCGAACGCCAGCGCCAGGTGCGCCGCGCCGCGCTGCTGCGGCTGCACGAAATGCAGCAAGCCCCCCGCAAAGAGCTTTTGGACTATGCCCTGGGCCAAATGCTGACCATGACCGGAAGCGCCGTGGGCTACCTGCTGGCTTATGACGACGAGACCCAGGAGTTCACCCCGTCCGCGTGGTCGGCGCTGGCGATGGAGCAGTGCCGCGTGGAGGAGCCACAGTCGCTCTACCGCCTTGAGCAAACCGGGGTCTGGGGCGATCCCGTGCGGCTGCGCGAACCCGTGCTGCAAAACGACTTCGCCGCGGCGGGCCCGGTCAAAAGCGGCTTCCCGGACGGGCATGTGGCGCTCAGCCGTTTTCTCTCGATCCCGGTAATCCGCGCCGGGCGCGTGCGCGCCGTGGTGGGCATGGCCAACAAGGAGGCCCCCTACACCGAGGAGGACATCGCCCAGCTCACGCTTTTCGCCGATGGGCTGTGGAGCGTGCTGGAGCGCCAGGACTCGGACAACAAGCTGCGCCAGATGACCGAGCGCTTCCAGCGGGCCGTGCGCGCCGGGCGCATAGGGCTTTGGGAATGGGACCTCGCCACGGGGCTGGTGAATTGCGATCCGGGGATGGAACAACTTTTCGGACTGGAAAAGGGCAGCCTCACAGGCACGCCGGAGGACTGGCTGTGCCGGGTCCACCCGGAGGACCGCGACGCCGTGCGCCAGGCTTTGGCCACGGCCGCAAAGCAGGGCGGCAGGTTCGAGGCCTCGTTCCGGGTGCTCGGCGAGGCGGACGAGACGACCCATGTGGAGGCCTCGGCCGCGGCCCAGCTTGGCCCCAGGGGCGAACCGCTGCGGCTTGTGGGCGTCCACATCGACGTGACGCGCCTGCGCGAGGCCGAGCAGGAGCTGGCCCGCAGCCACCGGTTTTTGCAAACGCTCATCGACGCCCTGCCCCACACCTTCTTCTGCAAGGACCTGGAAGGACGCTATCTGCTGGTCAACCGGGCCTTTGGCGAAATGCACAACCAGCAGCCCACGGATAGCGTTTTGCGCAAGCGCGTCGAGGAAGTGATGCCGTCTGAGGCGGCCGCCCTGCACAGCGCCTGGGATCTGCGCGCGCTGGAGGCCGGCCCCGGCGCCACGGTCAGCTACGAGTACACCCACGAACTGCCCGCAGGCGGCCAGGAAAGCCGCATGGTCTACAAGGGGCTGGTGCGCTTCCCCGATGGGCTCATGGGCATCGTCGGGTTCAACGTGGACAACTCCCTGCGCAAACGCGCCGAGGACCAGCTTGCCCAAAGCGAGGAACGCTTCAGGCATCTCTTTGAGCAAGCGCCCACTGCCTACCAGTCGCTGGACGAAGAAGGCAACCTGCTGCTGGCCAACGCCGCCTGGCTCGACATGCTGGGCTACACGTCCCAAGAGGCCATTGGCCGCAACTTCTCGGAATTCCTGGCGCAAAAATCCATCGACCTGTTCCGTGAGCAGTTCCCCCGATTCAAGCAACGCGGGACCGTTGACGGTGTGGAGTATTTGCTGCGCAAAAAGGATGGCGGAAGGATTCTGGTGAGCGTCAACGGCAGGGTGAGCCGCGACGGGAAACAGAACTTCCTGTGCACCCACTGCACCCTCACCGACATCACAGAGCGGCGCGCGGCGGAAGAACGGTTGGCCCAAAACCACCGCTTCCTGCAAACCCTCATCGACACGCTGCCCGTGCCCTTCATCTGCAAAGACGAAAAGGGCCGCTACCTGCTGGTGAACGAGCGCTTCCTCATGCTGCACAGGGTCTCAGGGGAGCAGGTTCTCGGCCGCTCCATGAGAGAGTTCATGCCGCAGGAGCTTGCCCTGCAACACGAGCAACACGACACCGCCCTGCTGGCCCGGCCGGAAACCTTGTCGACGCAGTACGAGGCCCAGTTCGACCAAGGCGATGGATCACCCTTCTGGCTGGTGTTCAAATCGCGCCTGACCCTGCCGGACGGCGGGCAGGGCATCGCCGCCTTCGGGCTCAACATAACCGAGCGGAAACTGGCCGAGGAGGCCCTGCGCAAAGAGCGGCGCAGGCTGGCCGATGTCATTCTGGGCACCAACACGGGCACCTGGGAATGGGACATAGCCACGGGCGCGGTGGTCGGCAACGAGCGCTGGGCCGAGATTGTGGGGCACACGCTGGAGGACCTCGGCCCGCTCGATTTTTCCAAATGCATGGAGATGACCCACCCCGACGACAGGCGGCGGCTGGAAAAGGCCCTGACCCTGCACCTGGCGGAGGAGACGCCCCTGTTCGACTGCGAGTACCGCCTGCGCCACAAGGAAGGGCATTGGGTCTGGGTGCATGCGCGCGGCAGGGTGTTCCTGCGGGGTCCGCAGGGCGAACCGCTGCTCATGAGCGGCGCCTACAGCGACATCCAGGACCGCAAGCTGGCCGAGGACCAGCTGGCCCTGGTGGCGCGCTTCCCCGTGGAGAACCCGCACCCGGTGCTGCGCGCAGATGATGAGGGCGTGCTGCTCTTCGCCAATCCCTCCGCCGAGCCTCTTTTGACCAGCTGGGGGCAAAAGGTGGGCGGCAGGCTCCCCCGCGAACTGCGGCGCGAGCTGCGCCTCGCCCTGGAATCCAGCCAGGCGCGCACCTCGGAGCGTTCCTACGCCGACGGCGTGTACTCCATCACCGTGTCGCCCTTTGTGGACAAGGGCTACGCCAACATCTACGCCGTGAACGAGACCCAGCGCAAATCGGCAGAGACGGCCCTTAGGCTGAGCGAACTGCGCTACCGCGAGCTGGCAGTCATGCTGCGGCTCATGTGCGACAACGTGCCCGACATGATCTGGGCCAAGGACGTGGACAACCGCTACATCTTCGCCAACAAGGCCATGTGCGAGCAGTTCCTCGGCCTGGACGACACCACCCGGCCCCTGGGCAAAACCGAGGAATACTTCGCCCGGCGCGAGCAGGCCACCCACCCGGACGACCCCAACTGGCACACGGTCTGGACCGCCTGCGTGCGTTCCGATCACGAGACGCTGCAAGGGGTAGGCCGCGGGCAATACGTGGAAGCGGGCTATTTCAAGGGGCAGTTCAAGCACTACGACGTGCGCAAGGCCCCGTTCGTCAACGACCAGGGCGCGGTCATCGGCACTGTCGGCTCCGCGCGTGACATAACCGAACGCAAAGCCGCCGAGGAAGCCCTGGCCAAAAGCGAGGAGCGCTTCCGCACCCTGGCCCAGGTTTCGCCCGTGGGCATTTTCCAGGCCGACGCGAACGGCCGCTGCACCTTTGTCAACGAGCAATGGTCACGCATCAGCGGCTACCCGAAAACCGCGGCGCTGGGGCTTGGCTGGGTGCGCACCCTGGAGCCCGACGCGCGCAGGGCCGCTCTGCGGGGCTTCCGCGAAACCGCGCGCACCGGCAAGGATTTCGCCACGGAGTTCCGCTTCCGCTCGGCTTCGGGTCAAAACAATTGGGTGCTGGTGCGTGCCGCGGCGGAACGCGACTCCAAAGACAATTACAGCGGCATGGTCGGCGCGCTGACCGACATCACCGAGCTGAAACGCGCGGAGGCCGCCCTGCGCAAGGCCATGGCCGAGGCCGAGGCCGCCACCCACGCCAAGGCGGTTTTCCTGGCCAACATGAGCCACGAGATACGCACCCCGCTGGCCGGGGTCATCGGCACCACGCGCCTTTTGGCCCAGTCGCAACTCGATGAGGCGCAACAGCGGCTGGCGGAGATGGCGGTCTATTCCGGGCAGGCGCTTTTGGACGTGGTCAACGACATCCTGGACTTCTCCAAAATCGAGGCCGGACAGCTCTCCCTGCGCAAAGCCCCCTTCGCCCTGCGGCAGGTGCTGGGCTCCGTGGCGGGGCCCTGCGCGCTCCTGGCCCAGGAGCGCGGCCTGAACCTTGTGCAGCAGGTGGCCCCCAACGTGCCCGATGCCCTGGTGGGCGATGAGTCGCGCCTGGGCCAGGTTCTGCGCAACCTGCTGAACAACGCCCTCAAGTTCACGGAGCACGGCGTCATCACTCTCGCCGTGCAGTTGGAGTCGCGCACGGAGAACCAGGCCCGGCTGCTGTTCAGCGTCAGCGACACGGGCATCGGCATCGACCCCGGCTACCTGCCAAGCATTTTCAACAGCTTCAGCCAGGGGGACAGCTCCTATGGCAAGCAGCATGGCGGCACCGGCCTGGGGCTGGCCATTTGCAAAAGCCTTCTGGAGCAGATGGGCGGCGGCATCCAGGTGTTCAGCACCCTTGGCAAGGGCAGCACCTTCACCGCAGACGCCGTCTTCGCCCTGGCCTCCCAGGCCGACAAGGCGCCACTCACCGCACAACCCGCCGCAAAGCCCCTTCCGGCGCAGGTCTCCGCCGCGCAAGCCCTTTCTCCGCCGCCCGCGCGCGTGCTCCTGGCCGACGACAACGCCATCGGCCGCGTGCTCATGGAGCATGTGCTCAAGGCCGCCGGGCACGAGGTGGTCTCCGTGGGCGACGGCAACGCGGTGCTGCGCGCCCTGCGCGAAAGCAGCTTCGACCTGGTGCTCATGGACGTGCAGATGCCCCTCATGGACGGCCTGGCCGCCACCAGACACATCCGCCAGGGGCAGGCCGGCGAAAGGAGCAAAGGCATCGCCATCGTGGCGCTGACGGCTTACGTCTCCAGTGAGGACAGGCAGAACTTCCTTGATGCGGGCATGGACGATTCCGTCGCCAAACCCGCGGAGGAGGCGCCCCTGTTCGCGGCCATGAAACACGCCATGGGCGTCGCACAGGACCGCGCGAAGCAGAACCCGCCCCGGCCGGGCACCGAGCGCGACACCACAGCCTCGGCCTGCCCTGCGGCCGAAGCCGCGCCACGCCTTTCCCAAGACTACCTCGCGCGGACCTTCGGCGACAATCCCGCGCTGCTTGAGCTTTTGCTGCGCCAGTTTCAGGACATCAGCAGCCCCGACCTGGTGCGGCAACTGGAGCAATGCCTGGCGGAGGGCGACTTGACCAAGGGCCTGGCCGTTGCCCACAGGGCCAGGGGAACCCTCGGGGTCATCGGCGCGGAGCACGGCACCCTGCTGGCGGCCGGGGCCGAGGCCGCAGCCGCCAGCGGCGAGTCCGCGCGCTTCCGCGAGCTGGCCACCGCGCTCTTGGCGGAGCTGGGCGCCCTGGCCGAGCACCTGCGCCAGGACCCGCCCAAGGCCAAACAGGAGCACACACCATGAATCACCGCGGCGAACTGCCGACCGACCCGGAAATAGAGGCCATTGTCCGCGCCCTGGGGCTCATCCCCCTGCCGCAAGAGGGCGGCCTGTACGCAGAGACCTACCGCTCCGCCCGGGTTTTGCCCGCCGGAGCCGCCGGCCCCGGGCAGACAGGCCCGCGCGCCTGCTCCACGGCCATCTACTATCTGGTGACGCCCACGCGCTTTTCCGCCCTGCACCGCGTGGCCAGCACGGAGATCTTCCACTTCTACCTGGGCGACCCCGTCCACATGCTGCAACTGCACCCGGACGGGCAGGCCACAACCCACCGCATCGGCACCGGCATTCTGGCCGGGGAGCGGCCCCAGGTCGTGGCCCCGCGCGGCGTGTGGCAGGGCACCCGGCTCGCGCCCGGCGGCCGGTTCGCCCTGCTGGGCTGCACGGTTTCGCCCGGTTTCGACTTCGCCGACTACGAACACGGCGAACGCAGGGCGCTCATCGCGGCCTATCCCCACGCGGCCGAGGAAATCACGCGGCTCACACCCGAGGCCGATCCGCAGGGGCAGCCCTTGCCATAGCGGCAATCCGCCCTATCTTTGCAGATTATGAAACACCTGCTCTGCCCTGCCTGCCATGTGCTGAACCGTGTGGACGAGGCCCGCCTGGGCCAAGCCGCCTGCGGCAAATGCTCCAAGCCCCTTACCGGCGGCGTGCTGCACCTGGACGCGCCCCTGCTGGAGGCCCTGCTGGCAAAAGACGGCCTGCCGCTGCTGGTGGACTTCTGGGCGCCCTGGTGCGGCCCCTGCCGCATGATGGCCCCGGCCTTCGAGGAAGCCGCGGCGCTGCTCGCCCCCGGGGTGCGCCTGGGCAAAATCGATACCGAGCAACACCAGGCCCTGGGCGCGCGCTTCCGCGTGCAGTCGATTCCCACCCTGGTGCTGTTCCAAAGCGGCCAGGAAATCGCCCGGCTGCCCGGTGCGCGCCCGGCCGGGGAAATTGCCGACTGGACCCGCAGCCGTTTGGGCTGATCCAAAGGCCAGGGGCCGCGCGTGCGCACGCCCTGCCGAAATGACGCCCGGCTCCGCTCCCCGCCTCGTTGGCGCTGGGGCGGGCGGCGGCGAAAGGCGCAAAAGAAGCCCCGGCCTGAGCCGGGGCTTTTTCATTTCGATGCGGACCGGATTGCGGTCAATCGGCGTAGGCGCTGCCGGATTCATACAAGGCCAGGCGCTGCTGATACTGGCTCAGCAGTGCGGGAAGGGCGGCGGGGCCGGCCTTCAAGAGGGCCAGCGCCTCCTTCTGCGTCACAGCGGCCTCCTTCAGCTTGCCCTGGCGGGCCTGCGCCGCGGCCAGGGTGTCCACGGTCACGGCGTTCCTGTTCAGTTGCACGGCCTTCAGCGCGTAGGCCAGGGCCTTGTCGCCGTCGCGGTAGCGCGGCGCGTGACAGGCCGCATACAGCCAGCCCAGCCGATTGCAGGCATAGGCGGACTGGGGGTCCAGCTCGGCGGCCTTGGCGAAGTCCGCCACGGCCTTGGCGTAGTCCTCTTTGCCCTCGTAGGCGTTGCCGCGGCCGTAGTAGGCCAGGGCGTCGGCGGGGT
>Ga0209373_10002493_pt1 | contig 18389 bp, 11 predicted proteins | sample Higcelweek5metaG_FD_187173 | JGI IMG/M metagenome (GOLD analysis project Ga0209373, IMG submission 187173) | Freshwater pond sediment microbial communities from the University of Edinburgh, under environmental carbon perturbations - High... | ecosystem: Environmental > Aquatic > Freshwater >... | reverse complement strand
AGGTTGCACAGGCGTGGCACAAAATCAGCCCGCCAACGAAAAGCCCCTTACAACTTTCGTCGTAAGGGGCTGATCTTTCTGGTGCCGAGGGAGAGAATTGAACTCCCCACACGGGGATTTTCAGTCCTCGCATTTAGTGTTCATCTTGCACCATAATTTTCAACAATACCCTTGCAAATATTGCTGTTAGCTGCTAAACAACCTTCAGACCGTCTCACACAAAAGCCCACGATTTGACCTCAAAACGTGGGACTATAGTGGGACAAACTCAGGCATGGGGATTCGCGGCGCTACACGCGCCCCATGTCTGACAGGAAGGCATATGGCAACAACGTGGATCAAGACGAACCATCCTGGGGTGCGCTATCGAGAGCACCCCACGCGCAAGCATGGCATTCGCAAGGATCGCTATTACACCATCCGCTTCCGCATAGACGGAGTGCTGAAAGAGGAAGCGCTTGGTTGGGCCTCCGAGGGCTGGGACGCCGAGCGCGCCGCCGAAGAGTTGGGAAAGCTGAAGGCAAACAAGCGCCTCGGCAAAGGGCCGAAGCGGCTTGAAGAGGCTCGCGAAGAAGGAAAGGCCCAGGAACGCGCCAAGAAGCTTGCAGAGGTAAAGGCCAGCCGTGAGGCAGTCACTTTCGCGGACTTCTTCCGAAAGCACTATGACCCCCTCGCCAGGGCCAACAAGAAGGCCGAATCTTTCCGGCGCGAGGACTCCCTATACCGGCACTGGCTAGAGCCAGTCCTGGGCCCCCTTCCGCTTGTTTTAGTGGGCGCTGAGCACTTGGAGCATATCAAGCAAAGCATGCAGCAGGCGGGCAAGGCTCCGCGCTCAGCTCATTACGCGCTGGCAGTGGTCCGCCAAGTCTTCAATGTGGCTCGTCGGCTGGACTACTTCCATGGAGACTCGCCCACTTCTAAGGTCAAAAAGCCCACCAGCGACAACAGACGGCTGCGTTTCCTTTCTCACGAAGAGGCAAACACACTTCTCGCGGCTCTAGCTGACAAAAGCACCCAGTTGCATGACATGGCACTTGTGGCCCTGCATACCGGCGCTCGCGCCGGGGAGATTTTCTCCCTGCAATGGGGCGATATTGACCTTGAGCACGGCATCATCACCCTGCGAGACACCAAGGGCGGGCGCAACCGGCAAGCCATCATGACCGAGGCAGTAAAGGCCCTCCTCACCAATCTCCCTTCAGGCACCCGTAACCAGCACATCTTTCCCAGCCGCACGGGCGAACGCATCAAAGCCGTTTCGCGCACCTATGACAAAGTCGCGGATGAAATCGGGCTCAATCAAGGCGTTGATGATCCGAGGCTCAAGGTCGTATTTCACACCCTGCGGCATACCTTCGCCAGTTGGCTCGTCATGGCCGGTGTGGACCTGTACACGGTGAAGACGCTTATGGGGCATCAGACCATTTCTCAGACCGAGCGGTATAGCCACTTGGCCCCGAATGCGATGCAGAGAGCGATGAGGGATTTTGAGGAATGTCTCTAAGGCGAGTTGTGTGTCTACTCAAAAGATGGAGTGGAAATGGACAAGTACGACTATTCACCATTCATTGAGTTCTTTGAAAAGCACGTACGCCCAGAATGGGTTAAGAATGAGAAATCTGCCTTTACAGCGAATGAGCTTTTACAGCCGGGCATGTTCTATGCTTCCTTTATATCATTTCTTCTCACGCCAGCCAAAGCGAAAAGGATGATTCTTGATCGCAAGAGTGATACTGGTTGTGGGATGAGAGATTTTATAAATGATGTGTTTGATGAAATTAATGCATGGCTTTTTGAGAATGTAAAACTGATAAAAGAACTAGAAATGATAGCATCAGGGTTTACATGCCAAGTGCATGAGGATGGTTTTTTGCTTGATGGTGCTGACAGCATAACGCCAGAGATCGAAGATGCATTTATTGGCGAAAACGACAACTACGCACTGATAAAGACGAAAGTAAAACTTCTCGCCGCGATTGACGTACAGTTAATTTCTAAGAAACTTTGCATTGCTTATTCTGAACACAACACTTTTGAATTTTCTGAATGTGCTTTTTTGCTTTACCGCTCGATGCTTCAGTTCTCATCGTTTGCAGCAATGCTGGATGGGTTTGTCTTTCAATACAAAAGAATGCAATGGGCAAGGATGGGAAAGGATCGGTCAGGACTAGAGACCTTTATTCGAAACATTATACGTGAACACGGCATCGACAGCAAAGCCGCGAAGAAAATTTGGGATAAGATACGTGTAGAATCAAAAAGTAAGGGAGGTGTCTCCCTCAATAACAACTACACCATTTCGTACCTGGATAACCCAGCTAGCAAGGGCAAGTATGACGGAGCAATCATCCAAACGGACCCCAGCGGAGCAGATGATCCCATTAAATTTGAGGCCTTTAAATCATTTCTCCGTGACAGAAGAAAAAGAGGTGTAATAGCTTAGGGCCCCCCCCAACTTAGCCCTTTATTCTCTCATTTCATCACATCTGATGCATGGGAGGATACCACATGAAGCCCAATGACCATCGCCCCGATCTTTCTGAACTCCTCAAAACCCTTCCCCCCGTCATCCCTCGAAAGGACATAGACCGCTACCTCGGCGGACTTGTCAGTAAGGGCTATCTGGCCAACCTCGATTCTCAGGGCAAAGGGCCCCGGCGCTTTGTCGCCGGGCGACATGTCGCCTATCTTCGCTCGGATCTGGTTGAATGGTTGTCTCGGCGCAGTCAGTCTGACGAGTAAGGGCAGGACACCATGCAGGTGCAAACAGCCCCCGGCAGGCGATATGGCTGATTCATGCGTTGTGCACCTTTGGGTGCTCTCTGCCGGACTCTCGCCCGCAGCTCTCCGCGTCTACATCGCAATCTGCGCTCATGCTGGCAAGCGAAGCGAGGCTTGGCCAAGTCAATCCCGGCTGGCCAGCTTGTGCGCATGCAGCGTCGATCAAGTCAGGCGCGCAGTCGCGGAGCTTAAGCAGCGCGGGTTTATAAAGGTCATCCCCCTGCATGGACGCAGGCACTTGACGTACGTTGTCATACGGAGAGTGGGACAAGAGCCCCCAAGTCCCTGCATTTTCAACGACGGGATCCCAGCGTCAGCGCAGGGGGAAGTATTAAGAGAAGAAGTTAAAAGACACACCGACCCGGCCAGTGGTCATCGTAGGCGTCAGCAGGAAGTGTTGGACAAAGGCCTTGACCAAAAAACAATCGGATACATTGAGGACTTATGCTACGCAAAAACTCTCAACGGGCTCGTTCGCTCCCCTCACGCCTACAAGCGGGAGCTCATACAACGGGCAGCAAATGGTGAATTAAACATGGACAACGCCGAGATGATTCACCAGCTGGCCGCTGAACTACGGGCCGCCGTAGAGCGTAACAAACAAACGCCCAAAACCTTGCAAGGGCAAAAAGTGGGTTAACCAACAACACTCTGGAGGCTTAAACTGATTTAAGCGACTGGCAGGATATGCACGTTGTGTCACAATGTGCCACAGCCCCCTTGCTGATTCAAAAATCCCCCGAGGTAACCACATGCAAACACAAATACGATCCTATCCGATAGAGCTTCACCAAGAGGATGGGGAGGTGTGCCTGTTGCGATGCCCGGATCTTCCAGAAGTCATAACCTCTAATTTGAATGAAGCGGCGGCATTGATGCATGCCAAGGATGTTGTCACTGAGGCTCTGGCGATGCGTATCGCGAATGGCGTAGACCTCCCCCCATTCTCCCCGGCAAATGGGAGGCACGTGGTCGACATCGACTATGACGATATGGAGACCGCTTTCAACAAACTTTTGGAAAAGAGGAGGGTAATTGAAAAGTGTGGAGCAAACGCCCCAACAAACATCGCTGATTGGAAGGCAGCACACGCACCTTGGGTGACCGACGGGCTGACTGATAATGAGCTTTCCAATTTGCGCCATAGTGGCCGCGTTGTTTCTGCGCAGGCACTTTCGAAGCTAGAGGACAGCCTTCGTCAGTTAAACCAAGGTTACCATAGCAACCGTTTGGCTGGACAGTATCTAACGAAATCACAATATGAGCAGCTTAGGGCATGGGTCATCCAGGGGCTAAGCTCAGAGGAAATGATCGCCCGAGTAAAAGCCAAGTACAACCGTCGTTACCCGTTATAGCAACCGGCTAATTTTTTTCAGGTAATTCTATTTTTCACGGTGCCAGCCCGGTTGAAGTTGTTCTACTCATGGCGGACTCAAGGAACGAGATGACATAACGACATTACGGAGACTAGACGATTGGCAGGATATGCACGTTGGGTCCCAATGTGCCACAGCGCCGGAGTTTCACGCCCAGAGACAGCAAGAAGAAGGACCACCGGCTAATGCCGAGCCGACGATGTCCCTCCCTGGAGCATACTATCCCTGGGCAAAAGCTATTTTCACCTCACGCAACAAAGCAATTACCTACACCCAAACTTGTCGATAGGGCTGAGTTGAGAGGTCTCGCCTGGCGCCTCAGGGACTAGCCGCCTCCAAACGCACGCCACAGGGAAAACAAGCCATGCCACAAGGAATTCCAGGCATGCCACAGGGTATTCAGCCAATGCCACACAAAATAATGGCAATGCCACAATTCCCCCGACGAGGTGATTCTGGGTTGTCCGTGACGGCCCCAAAGAATGAGGCAAGCAGACAGCATCACAGAGACTAGGCGATTGGCAGGATACGCACATTGTGCCACGTTGTGTCCCAGGTGCTTTGACCTCCAGACAATCCTGGTCGGCAATGGACCTAGCTTACGGGGACGTTACCACAGGGTATTCAGCCAACGCCACACAGGATAATGGCAATGCCACAAATCCCCCGGCGAAGTGATTCTGGGGGGGCCGTGACGGTCCCAGAGAAGGATGCAAACAGACAGCAGCACGGAAATTAGGCGATTGGCAGGATATGCACGTTGTGTCCCAATGTACAGACAGCCCCCCAGAGGGGGCCAAGCTTCCCCCAAAGGAGGGGAGACAAGTCAGATTGTGCCCGTGACAGCCTCAGGAAAGGGGTGACACACCAGCAAAAGGGAAATGAGGCGATTGGCAGGATTGCATGCACATTGGGTCCCAAGTCTTACACGGCTCTGCCGTGCAGCGAGCTACGCTTCCCCAGAAAGGGAGGTCCGTTAGGGAACCATGAACTCACCATGGCATCCGGCGAGCGCAGTCCAAGTCCAAGCCCAAACGTCGCAGCAGCATCGCGAGCAAGTGAGCGCATGCATTCTTCTTCCTACAGTTTCAGCTTAAATTCATATCCTGCGAAACAGGCGAACGGACAATTGAGGAGCAATTGTGGAGTGAGTCCACATTTGCCTTTCGCACGTCCTATCTATGCCCTGGCGCAGGACAAATGGCGATGAAGCCTATTGAAGCACAGTGTAATGAGAGGTGGCGACATTGAAGGCGCAGAAGACTTCAATGGTGGGAGAGGAAGGCGCAGAGATGAGGCGGTAGACGTCCCCAAATCATTCACGCTGTGGCTTAACATACATATACGCCATTCCTGGCAAGCGATAATCAGGCACTATTTCTACCGCAACGCGCTAGAAATACCGTTCACTGGCGACAACATTTTGCCTCTGGCAAAAAGCCATTGCGGTGTGAAGCGCCATTTACTGTGTAGGAAAGCTCAAAAGCGGTGTAGGAATCGAGTTGAGCGGTGTAGGAGCATTTTTAACATGCGAATCGCTCGGCCCTTGTGTTCGGGCGCGATCCTAGGGGCCTCCTGGCGAGTTTTAGGGGCGGTCCTGCGGGGCGCTTGCGGCGATGCCGCGCATGCGGTCGAGGATAACAGGCACGCGGGCCTGGCTGCCGGGGTCTGGATGCAGGAGACCCGGCAGGCCGTCCAGGAAGTCGTCGAGGTCGAGCCAAGCCGCGAAGGTGGAGGCGAGGAACGTGCAGAGGTCCTCAGGAGCCTGCCGCACTTCGTCGACCACTTCGGGCCGTCCGTCCAAGACCGTGATGAGGTCCTCTAGGTCGTGGCTGGCCATAAAATCGCCGCCGCCCTTGCGGTCAAGGGAGTTGAACGCCACGACCTTCGTCCCCAGAAAGAACGGCGCGGAGATGACCCGCAGGGTGAAGCCTTCCACCTCTACGGTCTGGGCATGGCGCATGGCAGGAAGGTACCAGGGGTTGGAGAAGCCGAGGATGCCCTCATCCGTGGGCATGACGTCGAGGATAATCTTGCCTTCGCGGTGCTTCCAGCGGCAGATGACCTCCTCGTCCAGCGCCTCAAGGAAGCCCCGCTCCCGGAGACGCTCCTGGAACTGGTAGTAAGCAGTTCGCGAGGCCACCTCGACCACGACGTCAACGTCGAGGGTCGGGCGCACGTCAGGTGCGGCGGGGTCGGTCAGCAGCAAGCCCGTGGCAGCGCCACCGACAAAGACAACCTCATCTGCCAGCTCGCCCAGGAGGCGAGCCGCAGTCGCGAGGTTCTCGACGTTGCCGCGCCAGCGAGGTCTCACTTCTTCCTCAGAAGCTGCACCAGGAGGTCTTGGGCGAGGCTCTTCTCCCTCGCGCGCCCGATGCGCAACGCGTCCACAAGGGCCAGGGCCTCGTAGAGTTTTGCGTCCTTCAGGCAGGCCTCGGGCATGGACTTGTACAGCGGCTCAATGGCCACGCCGCGCTGGTCCCCCACCGCAGACGGCCAGACCGTGTGCCCGTTGGGTCCGATTTCGAAGTGGCCAGCGAGGACAGGAGCGCTGAAGCCCGTTGGCACGCCGCGCGTGACCGTGCCGGGTTCGGCTGGAAAGGCGTACTTGACCCCGTGGATGAGGAACTCCTCCAGGGCCGCCGCCTTGGGCCTATTCCGATTCGCGTCGTAGAGCTTGGCGACGGTCGCCCGCTTGAGACCTGCAAAAACACCGGCAGAACTCATGCCTAGGGTCTTAGCCATACCACCATATGACCAGCGAGGCTCAGAAACAACTAGGCTGAGCAAGATGCAGACGTCTTGTGGTTTTAGTTCCATGGCAAACGGCTAGCCGGAACACATGAAGAAGTCAAGATGCGGAATGCATTGTTTTCATGCAGAATCGGCTAGTTATTGTGCCTTTCATTCGCGATTCGCGAATCGCATATGAAAACCAGCGTAACTACCTGAAGTCGTTCTACTAAGACATGTATTTGGTGGGGGCTGAGGAAGAATGCCTTCGATTATGCTTGCATAATCGAAGGCATTCTTCCTTGTCTATCACTTTTAGGGGAAAAAGTCAAAGAAAAGCTATATCGCTCCTCTTCTTGGGACTCAGATTGGGAAGCCGGAGGCTACACCCCAAACACCTTCAGCACCTCGTCGCCGTAGTGGTTGATGACCTTCACGGCAATCTTGCCCGTCGCGGGCCGTTCAAAGGGGCGGCTCGTGGTGCTGTACAGGCTTGCCCAGGCCGCCTCGTCGACTTCCGCCTTGAGCGCGCGCTTAAGCTTGTCGTAAGGCTCGTCCGCGCCGGTGAAGTAGGCGTGGCGCACGAAGAAGCTCTCGCCATTGTAGTTGGTGTCGATGAACCAGCAGGCGATGTCGTCGGTCGAGGAGGAGCGGATGTCGCCCGTTGTGGGGTCGTACACGTCCACGCCCCTGATTTCGGCCACGAGCTTGCCGTCCTTCTGGGGCGTGATTTCCACGTCCGGCTCGCCGAAGACCATGAACAGGTTGCCCGCGCCGGTCTTCTTGAGCAGCTCGTCGCCCATGGCCAGGTCCGGGTTCATCTTCGTGGGCAGAACCATAAGCTTGCCGTAGCGCTTGGCCTCCTCGGCAACGTGCGGGTCAAAGGCAAAGCCGCAGATGAGCAGGAGGTCGTGCCCCAGGCCCTGGACGGCCTCCTTGGCGGCCTCCTGCACCTGCTTCGGCCCGACGGTGCCGTGCTCCGGCCCCAAGGACACGGCCACGCGCCGCGTCTTGCCGTCCCCGTCCACATACTCGCCCGTGGCGTGAATCCATACACCCGCGAAGGTGTCCAGGCTCTCGAATTTGATGCGCTCGCCCTTCTTGGTGTTCTGCACGCCCGCCTTGCGCAGGTTGTCCAGAATCATGGTGGCGAAGTCCTTGTGCTTGGCTGCCTCCTGCTCCGTCACCGTGCCGTCCATGTCATCGTCGGCAGTGGAAAGCACGCGGTGAGGCGACAGGCTCTCCACCGTGAACGGCCCGGCCACGCGGATGGTCTTTTTGTCCTCGTAGGGCTGGTCGTGCAGCACTTCCGTGTCTGCGTGGCGGGCGATGGCCGCGTCAATCTCCGCGCGGCTCATGCCGTCCTTGATGTCCGGGTTGTTGGCAATGGACTTGAGGGTGACGTGGGGCACACGCTTGCACACGAAGCCCTTGCGGATGTCGTTCTCGGTCTTGTAGTCCGGCGGTCGCCTGTTGGTCAGCTCGGCTTCCTTGGCGATGCCCTCGGGCGAGTCGGCCAGGAGGTAGTAGGGGTACTTGGCGGCCATGAGGCGGGTGCGGGCAAGGGCAAGGGCCACGCGCGAGGTGTCGCAGGTAATCCAGCGGCGGCCCCACTGCTCGGCCACGTAGGCCGTGGTGCCGCTCCCGCAGGTGGGGTCGAGCACGAGGTCGCCGGGGTCGGTGGTCATGAGCAAGCAGCGCTCGGCAGCCTTTACGTTTGTTTGTACGACGTAGATTTTAGCATCAGCAAAGCCGCTAACGGCAGTGTCATCCCAGTGGTCGGCTACAGGTGACAGCGGGAAGTCTGTAAAGTAGCGCTTTTGCCTAAGGGAGTCGCCAATAGAGATGATGCGGCTGGCGCGTGTCAGCACATCAAGCCCTGCCGGGGGAGTCTTCCAGTGTCTGTCTGTTCTCTTGCCTACGCCGGGCCAATATTCGACCCCCTTAAATACGTATGGGCCAGAAGAAGTGGAACTAGGTCCTGTTGCGGTGATGTTGTCATGAAAAAACAACCTCCAACCCTCTGGAATAAGGAGTGGATTGGTCCGCTCTTGCGGTGTCAGTGGGCGTTCCTCTCCATTCGGCCCCTCTGCCCATGCACCGGAGACCTCTCCCATGTCAGCATAAACCTTGTTCGTGTACATCTGTCTATACTTTACGGACGATTTGTCTTTCGCATACCAAAGGACGTAGTCATGGACAGCCGCCAATAGATTGCTTGCAGCCCAGCCAGACTTTCTCATCAGAATTGTTGTGCAGCAATTCTCGCTTCCGAACACCTCATCCAGAACGCAACGTACAAGGTGCATATTCTCGTCCCCAATCTGGACAAACACACTTCCCGTCTCCGTGAGCAACTCACGGGCCGCAACGAGCCTGTCCCTTAGGTAGGCCAGGTAAGAATGGATGCCGAGCTGCCAGGTGTCGCGGAAAGCGCGGACCTGTTCCGGCTGCCGGGTGGCGTCCTCGGCCTTGCCGTCAGTCACATCGCGCTTGCGCGTGCTCACCTGCCAGTTGGAGCCGAACTTGATGCCATAGGGCGGGTCGAAGTAGATGGTCTGGACCTTGCCCTTGAGCCTTTCCTTCTCCGCGAGGCTGGTCATGACGAGCAGGGAGTCGCCCAGAACCATGCGGTTCGTCCAGTGCTGGTCGTGCTGGTAGAAGTCCACCTTCTGGTCGAAGTCTCCGTCCAGGCCGTTGAAGTCCGAGAACAGGTCGTACTGCTTCACGCCCTTTGCTTCGGCCTTGCGCGGCAGGCCGTCGATGAGCGCCTGGGGGTGGATTTTCTCCTGGATGTAGATGGGCACCACGGGCACGGACAGGTCGTCGCGGTCCTGCTCGTCCTTGCCCTTCCACACCAGCTGGGGGTCCAGCGACGGGTCGCGCGGGTAGAGCATGGTCTTGGGCGTGGACTCGTCCTCGGCCACAAAGTCGCGCAGCTCTTCGGTGGGGATATTTTTGCGCGTGTCCTGATGCTTGATGCTATCGACTTTTGGCATATCAGACCTCAAGGTTCCCATATTTCGAGTCTTGTTGAATAATGGAGAACTCCCGTATCCTTGTCCCACACTAAGACGTCCGGAACAGCGTTGAAATGAGGTCCGAGGTCCTCGTGGAGTTCCCAATTCTTGTCCCAGAATCGAGAAATGACAGTACAGCTATGTGTAGGCTTCGTGCCCTTCTTGCGGTCATTGAGCGGAGTGTCGTCGCTAAAGTACAGAAGGACATGCTCAACAAGCTCCAGCTCTGACCGCAGAGCTTCATCCTGCAGGTCGAGTTTCCCAATCCAGACACCGAATTCACGCTCAACTTGGTCTTTTTGCGAGTGGTTAGCAAAGCGTTGAGAAAAAGTTGTCTTTGAAATCCCAATGTACTGTACTCGGACTTTTCTTTGGCGGGCGCATTTCCCTGTAATTATGTATAATCCATTCTTGGCAAGCTCTTTCCAGTCCATAAGCTTGCGGAGCGTTTTTGTCCCGAGCTCTGCATCTTCAAATGGGCCGAACCAATCTACAAAATACGTCCTCATGAGCGTTCCTCGCATCCTATTGTAGGATAAATGGCTCTCTTGATTGTCGAGAGTGCATCCCATGGGTCTGCAATTTCGATGAATGCCCAGCGGCCATAGCCACCATGGTTGTTGACCGCAGGCACCCAGAGTGCGCGCGCGGTGGCGACCTTGGCCGCCTTGTCCTTCTTCTTCTCGCCCGTCACCTCTATGATGAGGTTCAGAAGGTCGTCCGGGCCTTGCCCGTCGTCCATGCAGGCGATGAAGTCCGGGATGTAGTTCTTCTCCTCGCCGCCCAGGGTGTAGGGGATGAAGAAGCTGAGGTTGTGGTTCTTCACGTAGCGCACCACCTCGTCCATGTCCTCCAACACCTGGGCCATCTTCTGCTCCCACGAGGTCGTGTCGGCCACCACGTGGGAGATATGGCACTTGTCCTCCCGCGTGGGGTAAACGGGCCGGGTAGTGTCGAAGTCCACATAGCGGGTCGAGCCTACCGTGTCGTAGGGGCGCAGGATGGGTTTCAGGGAGGGCGTGCCCTCGGTGGAATCGACGATGGCCTTGTAAATGCGGTCAGCCGCGTCGTGGGCGAGTTTCGTGAGCAGAAGCAACTGGACGAAGGTGTTGTCCTTGCGCTTCAGGCACTCCGCAATCCAGCGCTTGGCGATGCCGAGCAACTGCGGGAAGAGCCAGGGTTTGTCGTTACCGTCGTCGTCGCGGAAGTACTTCTCCAGGGTCAGCTTCGCGAGCAGGAAGGCGACCTCGTTGGGCCTGTGGCGCTTCAGGTCGTCCAGGGTGTGGATGCTGGACAGACCCACGATTGGCGCGTTCTCGACCTTGGTGGGAATGTCCGCCGTTGAGAGCGAGTACTTGGACTCCTCGGTGAAGGTGACGTTGAGGCGCTCGCTGGTGAGGTCGTAGCGGTAGCCCTGGAGGCGCGGGAAGGTGACTTCACAGCCGAGGCGGTCCTCTAGGGCGCGAACGCGGGTCGGCATGGGGCCGGGCTTGGGGTCAACAACGCCGCCGCTGCACGGGATGAAGGAGAAGGGCACGCCGTAGACCTCGGCATACTCGGGGTCGAACATGCCCTGCTCGTTCGGAGCATAGCTCATGCGCCGCAGGGCACGGCCCACGACCTGCTCGCACAAGAGCTGCGTGCCAAAGGCCCGCACGCCCAAAACATGCGTGACAGTGTTCGCGTCCCAGCCCTCGGTGAGCATGGACACGCTGACCACGCACTTCACATGCTCCCCAAGCTTCCCGGCCTTGCCGACAGTGTTCATGACCTCGCGGAGCAGGTCTTCATCCGTGAGGTTTTCGGCGTCGCGGCCAGGGAAACGGAGCATGTAGTCAGCCTTGAACTCTTCGATTTCGCGGGCCGCGACCTTCTTGAAGTCCACGCTCATGGCCTCGCCGGATTCCAACTGCGTGCTGTCCACGAGGATGGTGTTCGGGCGCTTTAGCCAGCCGCCTTGTCCGTCGTCATTGCGGAAGATGGAGAGCTGCCCGGCCTGGACGATGGTTTTGTCCCCGATGCGCTTCTCCCAGCCGGAGATGAACTCGTAGACGAGCTTGGAGACGTTGGTGTTGTTACACACGACGATGAACACGGGGGGGGTGATGCCCTTGGCTCGCGCGTCCTCGTTCTTCTCCCAGAGGTCGTAGTACTTCTGGTAGTTGCTGTAGAGGCTGTGCAGCGCGCCTTGCAGCTCCACGGGGAGAATGGGCTCGCCGCCAAGTGCGTCGGTCTTGCGGCCCTTCTTGGGCAGGTCTTCGCGGATGCGCAGCCAAAGGTCGCGGTACGTGGGCTGCTCCCCGGTCATAGAGTCATCGGCCACGGGCACGCGCGGCACCTTGACGATGCCCGCCTCGATGGCGTCGATGAGGGAGAAGTCCGAGACGACCCAGGGGAAGAGTATGCCCTCGCGGTAGCCTGAGCCACGCAGGAAGAACGGGGTTGCTGAGAGGTCGAAGATGGCCTTGACCCCGAACTTGGACTTCACGGCCTCAATGCCGGTAATCCAGACGCGAGCGTCTTCCTCGCGCTTCTGGGCTTCCTTGCGTTCGTCACCCGTGAGCTTCACGTCCTCGCCGTCCGGCTTGCGGCGGTAGCAATGGTGGGCCTCGTCGTTGATGACGATGATGTTCCTCTTGTTGCCCAGTTCGCGGCACACGCGGCGGGCCATCTGGTCGAGGGTCTCGGTGAACGCGCCGGACTCGCCTGACCCGAGTATGGCCTTGGTGAGCTTGCCTGCCGCAACCTTCTCGCGCGGGAGGAAGGCATGGTAGTTGGTAATAAGGATTTTTGCTTGGCCGAGCGTGGTCAGCAGCTCGGAGGAGATGATGTCGCGTTGGCGGTAGTAGTTCTGCGGGTCGTTGGGCAAAAGCACACGCAGGCGGTCACGGATGGTGATGCCTGGGGCGATGAGCAGGAAGGTGTCGGAGAAGCGGGCATCATGCGAGGCGGCCAGCTTGTTGAGCGCCTGCCACGCGATGAGCATTGCCATGACCACAGTCTTGCCTGTGCCGGTGGCCATCTTGAGGGCAATGCGCGACAGTCCGGGATTCGAGGAGTCGTTGGCCTTGCGCAGGTCATTCTCCATCCACGCGTCACCGGCCTTCTTGGCGACTTCAGTGAGGTAGATTGCTGTCTCAAGGGCTTCGATTTGGCAGAAGAAGAGCTTCTTCTCCCGCTCCGGGTCCGTCCAATAGGCCAGCAGGCGCGCGGTGACAGGGGTGACTCCATAGTATCCGCCCTTGCGCCAGAGGGCGACGCGTTGGCGAATAGCGTTGACGAGCTTGTTCTCCTCAACACGGTCCTGGGTCCACTCGGTCTCGATGAGGGAAAGCTGGACACCCTTCTTCTTGGGGCGGGCGATGGGAACAAAGTAGGAGCTGACCCTGCGGCCCTCAACCTGCTCGTTGGTGATGCCTTCGTCAGTGAAGCGGAAATGACGGGTCGGCTCGAAATAGGGCGAGTTGATGACAGGATTTTCGATGACGACCTGTTTCATGGGCTGATATCCCCTTGCTTGCCGGGAGGAGTCGGTTCACTGATACCGAGTATGCGGAACCTGTGTATTTAAGACCAGATCCGCATTAGACACAAGCGCTTCTTGCTCACAGGGAAGGTCAAACTCCCCCGCACGTTCGTGCCGAATCGCGCGCATGCATAAACGCACCCCGTGTGGGGAATGGTGTGGAGAAAAGAAAAATGGCTTGCGGCATTTCTGCTGCAAGCCATTGATCTTCTTGGTAGCTAGGGCAGGATTTTGAACCTACGACCTTCGGGTCATGAGCCCTCCACCGAGAATCAGCTACCGAGGAATTCCAGACACTTACAAAGGAAAAGTGTCAGGCACGTCCTAGAAAAAAGCTATATATTACGAGGGGGTCTTATGTCAAAAGCTGACACTCAAAGCTGACACTCAAAACTGACACTTTTTCTAGGGGGGTAAGAAGAGGAAACACTACGATGCGACCTACGGATTCGTAGTCCTGGCCTCTGAATCGTGAGCAGCCATAAAATCAGGCACTTAGGGACATCTCAAAGAACGCCTCGCCTAAAAAAAGTCAATAAATGAATGTAGGAGTTTTGTCAAAAGTTGACAAATGGGATGGCGTTGCAATGCCGCCTATCTCAACCGCACCTTTTATAAGGATACCCCAGGCATCTGGGAAATTCCTTAGAGCTTGAATACTAAAAAAAGCAGTCTGGACGGAGATGACGGCAACGTTAACAAGACCTTGAAACCGATGTGAAGCTAGAGGGAAAGTAGAGGAAGAACCAGGAGCTTGACTATGTGTGTACAGGCGATGTTCAATACGTATTTACCGTGCCGATTAAAGCAACTCCATAGAGCATTTTACAAAGCCCGTTAATGCACTGCAAGTCTATTGCTAGAAATACAGTACATACAGACAACAACCCATGTACATAGGCCGTTGCTGTAGCGCCAAGACTGGTTCCTCCATTGCTTTCTCCTAACATATTAATATGGCGTTCTTAGCTCCTTCTTTTTGAGTGCATTGGTGATGTTGATATCAATATCCCAGTCAGTAAACCACGTACGCCTTGAAATATAGTTAAATTCAGTGTTTAAAAGCATTGCATCAATCTTTGTGCCATAATGGCATTGCATCGCTGTAGATAAAATATCTTTTCTCATGCTCACAGATAGGAATGGACAAGAAACAATATCAAAAATCATACATGAAAGTTCTGTTGAGGAGCTAATTCTCGGTGAACTTTTATAACGCAACTGTATAGCTTTTGCAAGAGACATTCTAATCTTGTCATATTTCGAGTCGTCTCTGATAAACGCAAGAAGTGTAATTGTAGAAAAATAGTCAGGTTGATTACAAGTTGCTGGAGCAGTTCCGTTCAAGTATCCGAGCCTGAGCGCTGACAAGAGATGCTTTTCGTTAACGTTGTTTTGACCAATAAACCGTTGTGATGCGATGATAAGGTTTGCAAGCTCAATAGGTACTGATTGCTGACCAGCATTCGCAGAAGAGATTATCAGTTTAAATTCATCAAAAATACGTTTTAATAGTTCAGCCTGCGTACGTTTATGCAAAAGCTTAGAAAATTTTTCTATCATTAGAATAATCTGTGCAGTAATATACGTTGTGCGAACGTTAATGTCTAACGAGTAGATAAAAAAGATTAAATCAAGTTGAGCAAATATTGCTTTAAGAATGCTAGCTTCAGTGGCTCCATCCCTAATAACTGCCTTCATTTTACTGAGCCGCTTTTTGAATTGTCCGCGAATTGCCAAGAACGAAGACTTTGAAACCTGAGTAAAATCAATTTTTGATTCAAAAATAATCGCTTTAAAACGTTCAATAATAATATTTGATAGTCTTGAATGCTTTAAGCTCACATGGATATCAGGAGAAACCGTAGACGACGCATCATATTTTGAAAACGATGCATGCCAAATAATGTTAAAGGCCGTTGTAATAAAATCAAAAATTTTAAACTTTGCGACAGAATTTGACGAACTAAAGGGGCGTGGCATAACTTCATTTTTCGAATCATTAAGGAAAAGTTTATACTCTTCAAGTTTATCGGAGATTACTGACAATATAGTCAGGCTATCGTGCTCACTAGAGCAAAATATAAAATAATCATCTACATAACGCCGGATTGCGTAATGCTTGTTATGGAACAGGCTCTTGCCAGCTAGTTCGTTTTGAATGTTGCAATCAATTCTCTGTAAAATGATTTCAGCAAATACACGCGAGAATTCAGGACCGACAATAATTCCATGGGTTTCCAGGCTGTTTGAGCGCATCATTAGCTTGTCAAGAGATGATTCAAAGGATGCAACTGTTCTGTTTTGCTTTGCATACTCTCTTGACTTTACAGCCCATGATATTGTGTGAGTGTAGATGCTGGGAAAACATTTTGAAATATCGCATATGCGCAGCAAAGAAAAACGTTTTTCAAGCCTATGAAACTCAAACGATTCATAGAATTTAGATTGTAGGTTAAACTTTCTATAGGTGAAATATGAGCTGCCGTGCCTTTGCTGTGCCATGCTACCAACACAGGACTCTTCGACGTTCTCTCCGAATTCATTACACTTAACGCCATAGTCCTTATCAAAATAGGCTAAAGCTATAGTGTGCGGGTGGCGTAAGCTAAATTCGCTACGGGCGCACAAACTGATAATCAGTTCACCGTATTTGTTGTAAAACTTCGAATACTCTTGCTGTATTACAGGATGAGGTATGGCTAGCGTTCTCGTCGATGTGTTGTTCTTTCTAATCTGGAATGAATATGGCTCAAAGTCTCTCTTCTTATTCGATTCAAGAGAAAAAAATTCCTTTGCTAGCTTTGATAAATTCTTCTCCTTAAGTACATTAAAAAATCCTTCATTAGAAAATACGATAGGTACCTCATACGGAAGTGTATCCGTTAGAATCGCATAGCGGCTATCCGTTCTATCAACTTGAACTTTAGGCATATAACCAGCACTTCTTAATCTGTGATAAGTTTTGTACAGAGAAACGGTGCCGGATGCGATTTTTGAACCCAGCTCTAAAGCTGCAATGGTTCAATGTTTTCACGTCTAAACTTGGCAACGAATATAGCTTGAGGCGGAACGTTGATGACCTTTGATTGATTAGCAATCTCAGAAAATGGTCTAGCTCTCTTAAACTCTCACTCGGTTGTGACAACATCCTGTAGTTATAATATATTCCTGACATTATCGCACGGTTAACTCTTGATGTTGGAACTCTAAAATTTCCTGTCAAAAACTTAACTCTGTCATGCAACATATCGAAATCTTCAGTTTTATTGTAGTCAAAAAATGCGGATATAAGTCTTTTCTTTATTTTTCCTATTTTTTTATTTGCGATTCCAATTTTTACTTCCTTAAATTCCTCTTTTTTAGCTTTTATAAAACACTGGAATTTGAAATTGTAACCAAGGAAATCAAATGCAATGCTTTGCTTGTCACACGCAACTGTTTCTTTGCAGTTTAGCCTATCCAACGAAGAGGATGAATACTTTTTGCACGGAACATGTATTATTCTAGTTTTTTTGTTGTTTATCTCTAACCCTTCAGGCAGATTTTCCTTAATCTTCCTTATTGCGTCACAGGGATTTCTGTATGTCAGAATTATAATGTCATCAACATATCTTGCATAATAATACACACCTTCAAGCCTTGATATGCTTATATCAAACTTTTGCAACGCCATTTCTGTGAGAGTAGCGCTAATGCATGTACCTCTTGGCACGCCAACATATTGTGTTGAGTCAGAAATGTAATTCTCTAGTATAACCATGCTTTCCTGCGATATGTATGCGTCTCCATGTAGCTTATCAATAATATTTTTAGCATTAATGCTTTCGTAAAAACTTTTTATATCAGCTCTAACAATAGCGTATGGCGTCTGCTCTGATAATAAAGAAGACAATTGTTTTACAATTTTATTCCTATCTGCTTGCTTAATATGGTATATGCGTCGTATCGTGTCGTTTACTTTTCTTAGGGCTAGGCAGTCGCAAACATTATCTAATACTTTTACTTGCTTTCCTCTTATTGTTACAGTTCTCGCAGCCCCAATCTTGAAACCATCCTGGCTAATTGCTCCCGAGTACGTCTCCAGCAGTGCTTTGACGTCCTGGTTCTTAAGGTCAGGGTGTGAAAAGTCTCGCTTATGCAACACTTTCCTTAAGGCGTGAGCATCAAAGCTTTGATTAATCAATGCGCGCACCTCCATCGGCCATATGTCTTCTTGGTCATTCTATTTTTCATATAGGGCTAGCCTTGTCTAAAAATCAAGCGGGTATTCTATCCTTGTTATTGCCTCCTGCACCTTATTGGCTTGAATCATCAATTGCTCAAATGGTGTACCTTCTGGGACGAGTTCTAGTTACACGAAATCCCTTGCACCTGGGTGTAACAAAACCTTGCTTTACATTTACTTAGCAGTTCCGCGACTGGACGACAAAAAGAAGAATCCGACCACTCAGGACTTTCCTGAAGTAGCCGGACTCTTTCAATTACTTTGATATCTGGGGCATGATTTGAACCTACGACCTTCGGGTTACGAGCCCACACTCTCCACCACTCCGCGCTTGGTGTCCCTCGTCTGCTAGAGCGCAATTCGCTCGCTAGCCTGGAGAGCGCTCTATTTTCACACCTTGTTAGGAATAGGTTAGGAAAATGGGAACAAGGGCTTACAGCATTTTGCCATAAACCTCTGTTTTCTTAGGTGGAGACGAGGGGGATTGAACCCATGACCTATGCGTTGTGAACGCATAGGCGACACTAATCACTGTCACAAGCGATACCGCTGGTTGTCTTCTCCGTGGGACAGCAGTGGGACAAAACGCTCCCACAGCAAAAAGCCCCTTACAACTTTCGTCGTAAGGGGCTGATCTTTCTGGTGCCGAGGGAGAGAATTGAACTCCCCACACGGGGATTTTCAGTCCCCTGCTCTACCAACTGAGCTACCTCGGCAAACGTGAG
>Ga0209373_10002492_pt1 | contig 18396 bp, 14 predicted proteins | sample Higcelweek5metaG_FD_187173 | JGI IMG/M metagenome (GOLD analysis project Ga0209373, IMG submission 187173) | Freshwater pond sediment microbial communities from the University of Edinburgh, under environmental carbon perturbations - High... | ecosystem: Environmental > Aquatic > Freshwater >... | reverse complement strand
CCCGCTATGACTTACCCACCCGGTTTGCCGTGCCGGTACCCCGGTCATTAATGCAAAAGGTTTTACATCTTTGGTCACCACGGCGCCAGCGCCAATAAACGAGTATCTGCCCAATGTAACGCCACAAACAATGGTTGCATTGGCTCCAATTGTTACTCCCTTCTCAACCTTGGTTTTCAAATACTCAGACTTACGGTTAACCGTTGCGCGCGGATTAATCACGTTGGTAAACACACAACTAGGTCCGCAAAATACGTCGTCGTCAATTTCAACCGAATCATAAACGCTAACGTTGTTCTGAATTTTCACATTGTTGCCAATAATAGCCTTACCTCCAACATACACATTTTGACCAAGAGAGCAATCGTCCCCAATTTTTGCACCGCTCATAACATGGCAAAAATGCCAGATTTTTGTTCCGTTTCCGATAATTACCCCATCATCGATCACGGCGGTATCGTGAGAAAAATAATGGTTGAGATCAGTCATTGAGTATATCTTTTATGGTTTGAGCAACAAATCTCACCTCATCTACCGTTATCATTCCATGCATAGGCAGTGAAAGTACGGTTTCGGAAAGTAATTGTGCAACCTGAAATTCTTCGTTATATGAAGGCAGATCAGAGAATGCTTGTTGCCGGGGTAATATCAGCGGATAATGTATCGCGGTTGGAATTCCTTTATCAAGCAATTGTTTCTTCAGAAAATCACGTTCGCCAACACCAATTGTAAATTGTGCCCACACACTTGTTCGGTTCGCTGCAATTTCGGGCAACATGACTTTGTCCTTTAACATTTCGGAGTACAAACCCGCCGCTAACTGACGGGTAACAATTTCAGCATCGAGATGCTTTAGTTTTACACACAAAATAGCTGCTTGCAACGTATCCATACGACCATTAATACCAATTGCGTCGTGAAAATATCTGGCAGATTGTCCGTGTCCGCGAAGCAACTTAATTTTTGATGCAAGTGAATCGCTATTGGTAAAAATAGCCCCTCCGTCGCCATAACAACCTAGAGGTTTGGCAGGAAAAAAACTGGTTACAGCAACCTCAGTGAGCGAACACGATTTCTTACCATTGTATATAGCACCAAACGACTGGGCCGCATCTTCAATTACCCATAGATTATTTTGCCGGGCAATTTCATTAATACTATCGAAGTCGGCACATTGTCCAAAAAGTGAAACAGCAATGATTCCTTTGGTTTTTGGGGTAATCTTTCCTTCAATTTTAGAAACATCGATATTAAAATCGACGGGCGACACATCGACAAAAACAGGAGTAGCCTTCAAAAAGCTGATCATTGAAGCTGAGGCAAAGAAACTGAATGCCGGACAAATTACCTCGTCGCCCGGTTGAACATCGAGTGCCATCATTGCCAACAAAAGGGCATCGGTACCTGAACTACAACAAATTGAATGTTTCGAACCTGTAAAAGCTGAAAGTTCATCTTCAAGCAGTTCGATCTCCTTCCCGTTGATAAAGGAGGTTGAATCGAGAACGGACTGAATGGCCTGGTCAATTTCAGCCTTATAAGATTCGTATTGTTTATTTAAGTCGCAAAATTGCATCTCGCATTTTTTAAGGATTTACAAAAATAACGGTAAATAGGTAAAGAGTATTACTTTTGCGAAAAAGAAGTGGTGAAAAAAGCTCATTTTATTTCAAGCACCATGTATGTAACTGAAGGAAATGTTTTTTCTGATTGTTGAAACATTTTAACTATCATACTAATATTAACCAATTGATACTATGAGTAAAAAAATTGTAACCATAGTAGGTGCCAGGCCTCAATTTGTTAAAGCCGCTACTGTCAGTAGAGCTTTAAGCAATACTTCAATTAACGAGGTACTGATTCACACCGGGCAACATTTCAATTTCGAGATGTCAGATTTGTTTTTCGAAGAGATGGAAATTCCACGACCAAAATACAACCTAGGGATAAACTCGCTTTCGCACGGAGCTATGACAGGTAGAATGCTCGAAGAAATTGAAAAAATCCTACTTTTAGAAAAACCCGATTGGGTTCTGGTTTATGGAGACACCAATTCTACCTTAGCAGGGGCTTTGGCTGCTTCGAAATTACAGATACCGATTGCCCATGTCGAAGCTGGGTTACGATCGTTCAATAATGAGATGCCTGAAGAGATAAACCGTATTTTGACTGACCGTATTTCCAAATTACTTTTTTGCCCAACTAGCACTGCTGTTAAAAATTTGCAAAACGAAGGTTTCTCACATTTCAATTGTCAAATCGAACAGGTAGGTGATGTTATGTACGACGCAGCTCTTTATTATTCTCAAAGGTCAGCTTCGCTATCTCATATAATTGACAATAAGAATTTACAAAACAAAGCGTTTGTTTTGGTAACACTTCACCGACAAGAAAATACGGATGATTTGAACAGGTTAAACCAGATTATATCTGCCCTAAACACTATAAACCAAGATATTCAGGTTGTTTTTCCCATGCATCCCCGAACCCGGAAAATTTTAGAACAGTCAGATATCAAATTTCAGTTTATCCCCCTCGATCCCGTTGGGTACTTCGATATGATTGAACTGTTAAAAAAATGTTCACTTGTAATGACCGATAGTGGTGGATTACAAAAAGAAGCTTATTTTTTTAAAAAAAATTGCATAACATTGCGCGACCAAACCGAGTGGACCGAACTTGTAGAAGGAGGTTATAACCAGTTAACCGGAGCTGATGAAATAAAAATCACGAATGCTTTCTCTTCTATGTTGAATTTAAAAAACAGTTTTACAAACAAATTATATGGAGATGGGAATGCCTCAACACGAATCGCAAGTATAATTGACAATTTGAATAATAATTCTATTTCAAATTTATGACAAGTGAAAATCAAAATTCTATTAAAAAAGCAACAAACTTTTAGGCCAATCATAAAAAATTATATTACTTTCAACTTTTAACCTTTCTGCCAAAAACGATGAAGATTTTAATTACTGGAGGAGCCGGCTTCATCGGCTCAAACCTCTCAAAGTTCCTTTTAAGAGAAAACCATGAAGTTATTGCTGTAGACAACTTTAGCTATGGCAGCAAAGAGAATATACAATCGCTTTCAGGACTCCCCAACTATGAATTCAGACAGGCCGATATAGCCAATAAATGGTCTATAAAAGATATCAAAGCCGATGTTATTGTTCATTTAGCTAGTCAAAAAATACCTCGTTATACCAATGCATACCGCACACTTGAAGAAAACAATATGATGTTAAAAAACATCGTTTCAAAATGCCTTCAAGATAAAACAAAATTAGTTTTTGCTTCTACTTCGGATGTTTATGGTAAGAATGCTTCTGTTCCATTTACCGAAGAGAGTGAGCTTGTACTGGGAAGCACACAAGTAAAGCGCTGGGCTTATGCGGTTTCCAAGATTTACAGCGAACATTTCATCATTGCCAACCACGATGAATTTGGCCTTGAATACTCTATTGCCCGTTTTTTTGGTGCATTTGGACCAAATCACAACCTTACCTGGTGGGGAGGGCCTCAATCGAGTTTTATCACTAAAGCTATTAAAAAAGAGGAGATCGAAATTCATGGCAATGGATTGCAAACCCGTACATTCACGTTTATTGAAGATACCGTTAATGCCCTATCCAATTTAATACTTGAAGAAAAAGCAAATGGCGAAATTTTTAATATTGCATCTCGCCCTGAAGATGAGATTTCAATAGTTGAACTTGCAAAATTAATTTGGAAACTGGTTAACGGAAACGACGATGATATTAAACTAAAATTTATCGATTACAAAACGTTTGGAAATTACGAAGATGTAATGAGAAGAGTTCCAAATATTGATAAAATTAAAGCTTTTTTCAATTATCAACCCAAATACGATCTTGAAACAGGGCTGAAGAAAACCATTGAATGGCAAAGAAATATAATTAAATGACTTAGCTCAACTTGAATTATGGTATAACCTCTATAGCGCGTAATGAAAATTTATATTCTTATCCCGGTCTACAACGAAGAATTGAACCTAACGGAATTATATAATAACCTGATAAAGGTTTTGCCTGAATATTCCAAACATTTTGTTTTCGTTGATGACCATTCATCTGACAATTCTATCTCTTTGATTCATCAATTATTCAAGAATGAAGCATACCATCTCATTACTAAGGAGAAAAATGTTGGACCTGGTGATTCTTTTAATCTTGGATTCAAATGGATAAACAACCATTCAACAAGTAACGACGACCTAATTGTTACGATGGAGGCAGATAATACCTCTGACTATAATATACTTCACAACATGGTTGTCATCTCCCAGTTAGGTTACGACCTTGTATTAGCATCACCTTATGCTCAGGGTGGAGGGTTTGACAAAACAAGTTTCTTCAGAAAAACATTATCACATATAGCAAATGGTTTTCTACGTTATTCTTTCAACATCAAAGTATTAACTCTAAGTTCTTTTTACAGGGTTTATAAGATTACCTTACTAAAAAAGATTATTGAAAAATATAAAGAGCCTATTGAAGAACAGGGTTTTATATGTATGCTCGAAATACTAATAAAGTCGATAAACTCCTTTGCTTCAATAATAGAAGTTCCAATGCTTTTATGCTCTGAAAGAAGAAAAGGAAAGTCGAAAATGAAAGTCTTAAAAACATCATTACGATATTTAAAGTTTATGATTTTAAAAAAATTCTAAAATCCGCATCTCATGAAAGATTTTTTTCGCAATGGTTTTGAATTCAAATGGTTGGATAAAAATTCGAAAATAGTTCTGGCTTTTATTCTACTTATAGCTTTTATTCTCAGAGTTTACCGAATAGGATATTTCTCATTATGGATCGATGAATTTCCGTATGCTTTTTCCATACGGGATCTTCTATCGGGAAAATCTTTAAGTGAATTAAACGATAAGTTTGGCCTCCTGATCGTATTTATTACCCTACCTTTTGTGAAAATATTTGGGGAAAGTGAATTTTGGTTGCGATTTCCAACTATGCTTTTTGGAACGGCATCTGTTTATTTAACTTACAGGCTTGCAAGAAAAACACTCGACAAAAAAACGGCTATTATATCAGCTCTTCTTGTAACGTTTTCTCTTTTCTGTATATTTTATTCAAGAATTTTCAGGTACTATTCCGCTCTGCAATTTTTTTATTTGCTCTTAATCATTGTCTTATATGAATTGTTCGAAAAAAGTTCAAACAAAGAAGGTTTTTGGGGAAAGTACAATATTGATAAAAGGTTTATTTACATATTCCCCGTTATCTTTTTGATCACCATGTTAAGTGGGCCTCAAAGTGTTTTTGCAATTTTCGGGTTGTCGAGTTATTTTTTCATAATGGCTCTGGTAAACATATTTATAAATGATGGTAAGGCCCGATATTTAAATAAATATTCGGTCATTGCTGTCCCCTTAACCCTTGTATCACTTTCGTTCCTTTTACCACCACTTCAAAACCTGGTAAAACCAATAATTACAGTTTTCATTTCGGATGATTATTTTAATAAAGTAATGCCCGACTGGAAATATATCAAAACTATTGAACCCGAAAAATTCTGGGTTGCTTGGAAGACCTATCTCGATGTTTTAAAATTTGACTATAAAACAGCACTCTTTTTTATCACAATTCCGGGCATCATCATTGCCACCGTTAGAAACTACAAACTTGGAATTTTGATTTTTTCGTTTTTCATGGTTCCTTTTGTACTCATGTCGTTCGTTTTTAGGGCGCTATATTTACCTTGGTATGCAACCTTTTATTATCCCTTATACTTAATTCTTTCAGCGGTAAGTTTGGTTTTTATTGCCGATTTCATTTTTCATTTCCTTTCAGGAAACAAAAAGAAAAAGACTGTTAAAAAAAGAAAAGAAAAAAATCAGACAGAAAAACAACCTGGTTATTTACCTGCGCTTATGTTTATTATACTTATTGTATCGGTATTATTCTTTGCTCCGCTCAAAGGAATAAAATCGCTATTGACGAATAAGGATTATGGCCAGGTTGTAAAGCCAGAACTTTTTAAAAGTGCAATGATTGAATGGAAAAAGAATATGAACATCATCAATAAAATGATTTCGAAAGATGATATTGTAATGGCCACATGGCTTCCCGGGGTTAAATACTATATGAAAAGAGATGATGTACTCTTCTTCCGTCAAAAAAAGATGGACGGGGATGAAAAAAAGTATGTTCCACTCGAAATTGATACAATCCACCCAAATGCTAATTCTTATGAAGGATTAATACATCTCATGAGAACTACAAAATCTCGGATTGCACTGGTATCAGACTACAATTATTTTTATAACGTGTTTACCGATCCGAAAGTACGCCAATTAGTTGAACTTAATTTCCATTACTATTTCGGGTTGATTAATTCAGGTGAATTTGCACTCTGGATTTATGATCCGAAGAAACCTGTGAAAAAAAGATCCTTTGTATATGATTTAGGAAAAAGGTATACCCCCTTCGATGGCAACGTTTCTCCTGAGCTTAAAACGAAAATCGACAAAAATATCCTTCAATATAAATATACCCGTATTAAAATACGGGCGCAAGGTATCGATTTTAACGCTGAAGGAGCATTGCGTATAAACGATAAACTAACCATAACCTTACCCCCTTGTAAAACACTAAATATTGAGGATCTTGAAGTAAAAATTGAGACAAAGAATTTAGTTGAAGGGGAAAATAAAATAATATTCTTTTATGGCCCTCAAAAACACCTTGTTCATAAAGATGTAAACAAGGGATTTGCAATTTATGATGCGCAGTTGGAATTCACCAATGATTAACGCGGCATGAAAAAAGTTTTGATCATAACATACTATTGGCCACCGGCAGGCGGTGCAGGGGTTCAGCGTTGGTTGAAGTTTGCAAAATATCTTCCCGAATTCGGAATTGAGCCAATAATTCTAACTGTTGATCCAAACTTTGCAACCTATCCGCAGAAAGACGAAAGTTTATTTAACGATGTAAATCCGGGGTTGAAGGTCTACCGAACCCGTTGTTTCGAATTCTATTCATTATACCGGTTGGTTTCGAAGAAGAAAGAGGTTATGTATGGAGGATTTGCCAATGAAAGCACTAAAAGTTTCACCCAGGAATTAGCTAAAATGATCAGGGGAAATTTCTTTTTGCCCGATCCCCGAAGAGGATGGAACCGCTTTGCTCTGAAAAAAGCCTCCGAACTTATTCGTCTTTTTAACATTGATACCGTTGTTACGACAAGTCCTCCTCATTCAACTCAACTGATTGGCTTAAAGCTGAAGAAGAAACACCATATTAAATGGATTTCTGATCTTCGTGACCCCTGGACAGATATTTACTACTATAGCAAACTCAAACATAGCCGGTTAGCCCTTTCAATCGACCGACATTATGAAAAACAGGTTATAAAATGGGCCGACAAAATAACCACTGTTAGTGAAGACCTGAAGCGAATCTTCGCTTCTAAATCCGAAATGGCCATTGAATCAAAAATCCATGTAATCCCGAATGGATTTGATGAAGAAGATTTCTTAGTTGGAAACATTTCTTCAGAAACTAAAAAGGTGATTACTTATACTGGAACGATCTCAGATACTTATGATATTGACGGTTTTCTAAACGCGATAAAACTTTTAGATGAATCTATAAAAGCTAATTTGAAAATTCGATTTGTAGGTGCTGCTTCTGAGTTAATTATTCCAAAGATTGAGGCAACAGGAATCGAAGTTGAACAGATAACGTATGTGCCACATGCACAAGCGATTGATTACATGATGCGAAGTTCGGTCTTGCTACTTATTATTCCAAAGGTTGAAAATAACAAAGGGATAGTTACCGGTAAATTTTTTGAATATCTGGCATCGGGAAAACCGGTTTTAGCTATTGGCCCAAAAGATGGTGACCTTGAGAAATTAATTACAGAAACCCATTGCGGCAAATTATTCGATTACAATGAAAGTATTGAAATGCAAAATTTTATAATTCAAAGCTTAAACGACATTTACCTTGTTGGTAATGAAAAAAATGTATATTCTCGCAGGGAATTGAGCAAAAGATTGGCTGAAACACTTAACAATTGATCCTTATATGAATTGAAATGGGAAAGCAATTCTCAAAGAAAAAAATATTATTAGTGTATACAAACTTCAGCACTTTTGTTGAACAGGATTATACCATTTTATCTGAAAAATATTGCGTTGATAAATACCATTTCATTCTATCAAAAAATGCTTTTAGCTTTTTTTATCAATTTCTCAGACAATTTTTTACTCTGTTAATACACGGTTGGAAGTATGATGTTTTTTTTATCTGGTTTGCCGATTATCACTCCTTGTTACCAACTTTTTTATCAAAATTATATAAAATCAAGACCATTCTAATTATTGGTGGTTATGATGCAGTTTCTATTCCAGAAATCGAATTTGGTCTTTTCTATAAAAAAAATATTAGGGCCAAATTTGGCGCCTTATCTTACAAAATGGCCAACTATATACTTCCAGTAGATGAATCATTGATAAAATCAGTTAATTATTATATCAATCCAGAAGGTCGAAAAATTGGATTCTTAAATTTCGTCGATCATATTAACGGTACCATTAAACCCTTACCAACAGGACAAGATCCCTATAAGTGGAAAAGGATTGAAATGCCAGATAACAGAGACATTCTTACTATCGGAGGATGCAATGATCTAAAAACATTTAAAAGGAAAGGCCATGATTTTTTTATTGAAGTTGCGAAATTAATGCCACAGCATACTTTTACCATAGTTGGAATTAAAGATGTTTTCTTTTCGAAAATTAAACATACAATTCCAAAGAATGTAAAAGTATATGGATTTGTGGATCCAAAAGATCTAATCTGTTTTTATTCATCTCATAAAGTTTTTACACAGTTTTCATTAAGTGAAGGATTACCCACAACATTATGCGAAGCCATGTTATGCGGATGTATACCAGTGGGAAGTAATGTAAATGGAATTCCTAAAGCGATTGGCGATTGTGGATTTATTTTAGAAGAAACAAATCCACATACGGCGAAGAACCTAATTATTAATGCTTTGAATAGTCATAAAAATGAGTTGATAAGGGAAAGGATCATTAATTTGTTTCATATTGATAAACGAAAAAAAGGTTTATTTGAAATTATCGACTGATTAAATAGAATCACAATAATGAATTAGTCATAATTTTATTTTTGAGTTTAACCATTTCCAGGTTTTGAAAATACCGACTTCTAAAGATGTATTTGGATAATTATTTAAAATCTTTTTTGTTTTTGAAATATCCAAAACGAAGTGTTCTACATCATAAATCTGTTTATCAACATTTTTGACAATTATTTCTTTCTCCGTTATTTTTTTAATGTTATCAATTATTTGATTTAATGTAGTTCCAGTACCACTTCCTAAGTTAAATATTCCGGTTTGATTACTAAAACTTAATTCATAGGTCAAATCCACCAAATCTTCAATATAAATATAATCTTTTGCCGAATTACCATCACCAAATATTGTCAATTCCTCATTATTTATTGCTTTCCGCAGAAAAGTTGAGATGACTCCTTGCGCCATATAATGTCCCTGACGAGGTCCGTATGGATTTGAAGGTCTCAAAATCAGCGGATTTATACCATACATTCTTTGATATAAATATAAATATTTTTCAATGGTAGCTTTGATTATTCCATAGGAAGAGATCGGGTTTAGCGGATGTTCTTCTGTTATTGGAACCGTTTTCGGAATTCCATATACAGCTCCACCAGAAGAGAAAAAGACAATCCTTTTTAATCCCAGCTTTATCGCCATATTAATTACCTGTAATGCAGGAATCAAATTGTTATTAATATCAGATACCGTATCAATATTTGATGTACTCGGAACAGAAACGCTCGCCAAATAGAACATAATATCAACTCCGAGAAATGATTCATACAAATCGATTACGTTTTCAAAGGTTGAAATTCGATAATCAACATTTACAAGGGGTTCTCTATATCTTTCATGAGAAAGGTCAAATACCCGAACGTTATGCCCTCCTTCAATCAAACGATCAACCAGATGCGAGCCAATAAAGCCATTTCCACCTATAACTAAAGCATTCATAATCCCGCCTTGAAATTTATCATTATATAGTCAATGATATGCAAATTTCTCTTTTTTTAATTAATAAAGAAAAAACAACAAAAAAAGAGTTGTCTTTACTATAGAAATAAATGAACTGATCATTAAATTAATAGAAATAATAGCTATTCATTTACCAATAGGTAAATATTATGAACGTTTTTTAAAATAGAAACACGCAGAATCTCCATCATTCAAACTATTTAATCGAAGTGCTTCTTTATCAAAGTATTGTATTTGTTTGTCACTAAATAATTTATTATCATCAAATAATTTTAATCCAAGTAAATACTTCTCACTTCCCGTAAATTGAAAATGATTTGAATCAAATTTAATATCAACCAAATTCAAATTACAACTTTGGGAGAGAAGCTTCATACTTTTGATTGAATGAATGAAATAATGACGAGGTGCATCCAATTGTACCCAACACGAATGATATTTTCTCCAGGCATAACAATCTGAAACAGGAATCCTTATTATAATATAACCTTCATCTTTGACTAAATCGCATATTTTATTCATAATAAGTTCTTGATTCCACATGTGTTCAAAAGAATGATGAAGCATAATTAAATCAAATTTCTCATCCAATTCAAAAATTTCTTTCTTATAAACAGTGACACCATTTTCATAATAAATGTCATCTTTGTTAAAAGGATCGATACCTGTTAAAGATTTAAAACCACTCCTTTGTAGAGAAAGAAGCAATCTCCCAGCGCCACATCCAACGTCCAATATTTTAGAATTAAAATCGACAGAACCTGGGATAAACCAAGGGAATGGGTTATTATAAAAATGTGATAATAGAAAACCTAACAAATTTTTTTGACCTATCGAATGTTTAACCAAGCTCTTTTTCAATACAAATCTGATTGGGTTCATTTTTGTAGCAAATTCTGGATCTTTAAATGAGTAATAATCCGTTGGATAATACTTCTCTATTTCTGAAGGTACCTCTATTATTTGAATACACATGCAATTTGAACATTCGAAATATTCAAATTCATCACCGATCCCCAACATTCTCTCCCTTACTAAAAAAGTTTTATAGTTGTCTTCACAACCACAAATTTTACATTTCATATTGATTAACTAAATTTTTACTCATCTTTTCAAAAAAATCACTCATTCTCAATTATTAAATTTTCGTATAGTGCTTTCGTCCTAAAGTTCTTGCTAAACCCTCAACATTGAGGTGCAAAAAGCTAAATAACAATCCAATAGCCGACCTCAACTTCCAGCCAGGTTCGAGAAAAGGTTCCATTATAATAGATTTCCAATAATCGGTTCGAGCCGATAAAAAATCTTTTCTAATCAGTTTATATCTTCCTGATCTTGAATATGAGATAAGAATTTTTCGTTTGTGGTAATCATCGATTTTATTGTTTTTCAATATTCCTCTGATAGTCTCATTATCTGCATTTTTTCTACTAAAATCTTTTACAAGTGTATAGTAATCTTCACTCAGTTTTGATGGATACCTCTTCGTGGTTTGGTTGGCATAACTTCTCCATGCCCCTAATATTTGGGGAACAAAACAGAAGCTTCCCTTCAGGGATAAGCTCATTATGGTTGGTAAGTCAATAGTTGGCATCCCAGACACTTTAATAAAACCACCAAGTTCGATCAACGTACTTTTTTTAAAAATCAGGGTTAATGCAGGCATACAATTGCGATAGAAAAGTAGATTCATTATCTCACCTAGGCAAAGATTGTTAAAATACTGGATTTGAGGATCATCAAGTTTCGGAATATCGGTTTCGGTAATTTCACCATCACCGTTAATGATATTAACTTGTCCCCAAGACAAAACCGATTCTGGATTCTCCTGAAAAGCTTTTAGTTGCAACTCTAGTTTGGTAGGATACCAAATATCATCCCCTTCCAAGACTGCAATATATTCACCACGTGAAAAACCTAAAGCTTTATTGTAATTCTCTGCTAAAGCAAAAATACCTTTATTTTCCTGGCTAATCAGTCGAATACGTTTATCCAATTGAGTGTATTGTTCAACAATTCGTGCTGTTCCGTCTGTACTTCCATCGTTTATTATAAGCATCTCCCAGTTCTCAAATGTTTGATTAAGAACAGACTCAATACAATCTGAAATGTATTTTTCGTGATTATAAGTGGGAGTAATAATTGAAATTATTGGGTTAGCAATTAACATGAAATATCTTTATTTTTTAAGATTCAAAGATTTCAAAATAACATCAGCTTTATCGTTTATTTCTGGTGATATTCGAAGCAGATATACAGGTACACAAAAAAGAATTGTAAAAATACTGCTTCTGATAAAAATATCAATTACAAAATTGGGCAAAGGAGAAATAAAATTTGCTATTATGTATGCTGCTAATCCTAATATTAAAACCCACAAAAATCTAATATCAAAGGGTTGAAGCTTGAATTTGAAATACAAAAACAAAAACCTCAGGAGATTTAAAACAGTTAAAGATACAGCACTTCCGATAGAAGCACCGGTTATTCCAAATTTCGGAATTAATAGCAGATTCATTAAAACCACAAGAATGAGCAAAATAAGCAAGAATATTGTTGATACACGATAGTATCTTGATGTACCTAAAATAGAATTGTTTGCCCCAGTTGTCAAATCAATCAAACTACTCAATCCTATGAAAAAAATTACCCATTTCCCAGGTTCAAAAGATTTTCCCAAAATACTAAATACATTGTCAATATTAACCCAAAGCCCCAAAAAAAGAAACATACCAAAAATAAAAAGCGTCAAACAGCTTTTATTATAAACATCTCGTATAGTTTTTAAATCATTAATTTTCCATGCTTCGGCTGAAACAATGTTTGCTATTCTATTAATTGGTCGTGAAGGAAGGCTCACCACCACACCAAAAAAGAAACAGGTAGTATAAATACCTGCCTCTGCAATTCCCTGCATACTAGTAACCATAATTATGTCAATGTTTTGAATGAAGACCATTGAAAAATTATTCAGAATGCTGAAAGCGGATATTGAAACAATGGAGTGAATTATAGTTTTATTTAAAAACTTGAAATTGCAATGAAGAGAGAATTGTTTTATTCGAATGAGCCGTAATACTAAAAAAAATGTAGGAAACGATATTGCCAAAATATAAAACAGTACAAATTGGTGAAACGTAATTAAATCGAAAAAGAAAACACCAATAAGCAACAGAATAGATAACCGCTGAAGAATTTCTCTCAAAAAAATGCCGTAAGCACTATTGAAAAGTGCTGAATAATAAATATCTAAAATCGAAAAAAATATTTGAAAAAAAACCAAGATGACAAGGTAATTGAGGTATTCAATAAACATTGCTGCTTTTTCAATATTAATATCTATTAATATTGGTCTGAATATAATTTGAAGGGCGGAGGTCAAAATAAACCCAACCAAACCCACAAAAAGAATAAGAATTAAAAAACCATTATGCTTTTTTTCTTTATCTCTAAAATAAGGGAAAAGAATTATTATAGCGCCATTTATACCCAAGGTTCCAAACTGGGCAAAAAGGGCGGAGTATGCAACTAAATTTTTTAAAAGTCCAATCTGTTCAGTTGAATAAAGACGAGGCAATAAAATACCAGATGTAATAAAACCTAGCACTACACCAATATAAACATAAATTGTTCCTTTTACTGATTGCTTTTGAATAACGCCCAAATTGTAGAATTTTTTGCACCAAATGTATAAAAAAGTTGAACTTACTATTAACCCTAAAGTAAGCTCGCTAGAAAAAATTTTGTTCTGTTTGATTTGATTAATTTAATTAATCTGAATATTAAACCATTGGGTATTGAATTTATATCTCTTTTTCAAACTATTAGATGATATTCTTTTATAAACAAATTTATTCTCCTGTAAAAATTATTAAGGTAATATCGTTGGTCGTAGTGATTTTAAACTTCTAATTTTTACTTTTGTTTTGCCAACAAATAAATTAGTTAGTGATGAACGAATTATTTAAAAAAAATTCAAATAAAAAGATTAATATATTAATCATTATTTCTCTTTTTATTGTTTTCTCGTTTTCATATTTATCCCCGTTGCTTGAAGGCAAGAGTATTTTACCTGGCGATACTGCAAGGGCCATGGGAATGGCTAAAGAAATAAATGACTACAGAGCAAGCACTGGTCAGGAGGCAAACTGGACCAACAGTATGTTTGGTGGAATGCCTGCCTATCAAATATCTACAGTCTATAAAGGAAATATTTTGCCATTTCTTAATTCAATCGTAAACATTATTCCCCGCCCGGCAAACTATCTTTTTATTAATTTTTGCCTTTTCTTTCTGCTGGGTTTAATCCTGGGTGCAAACCCCTGGATCAGTTTTGCAGGCGCTTTGGCTTATGGTTTTACTTCATTCGCTTTCATCTTAATCGATGCCGGTCACATGTCGAAAGTGAATACGCTTTCCTATTTTTCACTCTTAATGGCTGGAGTCTATTTAGCGTATAATAAAAAAATGATTACCGGAAGCATACTTGCTGCTCTGGGGCTGTCGTTTATGTTAACCGCAAACCATCCGCAAATGACCTATTATGCCGGGATCATGGTTTTGATTATGGCTGTAACCTATTTAATTTATGCTTACAAAGAAAAAACCTTGCCCGAGTTCTTTAAGTCATCAGGATTGTTGATAGCTGCTGCAATTTTGGCTGTTGGAATGAACTTTGGAACATTGCTGACTACTTATGAATACTCAAAATATTCAACCCGCGGAAAATCCGATTTGACAACTGTTGACAACAATCAAACTTCCGGGTTAGATCGCGACTATATATTGGAATACAGTTATGATCTTGGCGAAGCAATGACTGCTTTTATCCCCCGGTTTAAAGGAGGTGGTATGAGTGAACCTTTGGGAGAAAATTCCGAGACCTATAAGTTACTTGAAAATAGTCAGGGAAAAGAACAAGCTAAAAGGATTTCGCAGAGTTTGCCTTTGTACTGGGGTAGTCAACCCATTGCAGGTGGAACATTCTATTATGGCGCAGTACTTTGTTTTCTGTTTGTTCTGGGGCTTTTTGTTTTGAAAGGAAAAGAAAAATGGTGGCTTGTTTCTGTTGTCATAGTCTCTTTTCTCCTCTCGCTGGGCAAAAATATTCCTTTCCTAGCCAATCTTATGATTGATTATTTCCCCGGATACAGCAAATTCCGCGATGTTAAAAACATTATTGTCATACAACAGTTTGCCATGGCATTATTGGGATTACTGGCAATAAAAGAGGTTTATCTTCGGAATATTGACGCTAAAAAATTTATGACTTCGCTGAAATATTCATTTGCTATAACCGGAGGATTGGCATTAATCTTTGCACTAATCCCCGGTATTGCAGGAGATTTCAAGGGAGCTTCCGATGCCCAGCTTGTACAATCGGGATGGCCACAACAGTTAATTGATGCATTGATTGCCGACCGTAAATCGGTTTTACGTATCGATGCATTCAGATCGTTTGTTTTTGTTGCCCTCGCGGCTGCCGGACTATGGGCATATTGGACTAAGAAACTAAAAGCCCAATATACCCTGATATTATGGGTTGTTCTCATTGTAGCCGACCTTTGGCCTATCGACAAGAGATATTTAAACAACGATGACTTTATGGCAAAAAGGAAAGCAGAAACACCATTCCTCCCTACAAAAGCCAACGAAGCCATTATTCAGGATAAAAGCCTAGATTACAGAGTATTAAATATTAGTTTAAATCCATTTTCTGATGCATCAACCTCCTATTTTCACAAATCGGTTGGAGGCTATCATGGCGCAAAGTTGAAACGTTACCAGGAGATGATTGAAAACAATATATCGCTTGAGATGCAGCAAATCAGCGCCCGTTTACGGACCGTTAAAACTCTCGCTGAACTCGATGCAATAGACCTGTCGGGTTTAAATTCCATTAACATGCTGAACACAAAATACATAATCTACAATCCGGGAGCAGCTCCAATTACCAATAAATTTGCCTTGGGGAATGCTTGGTTTGTCGATAATTACAAAATGGTTGCCAATGCAAATGAAGAAATTTCAGCACTAAAAAGTACGAAAGTAGAAACAACAGCTGTGATTGACCGTCAGTTTGAGAAATTCATCTCAGGCAAAAGTTTCACCACTGACCAGCAAGCATCTATTTCACTCAAATCATATTCCCCCAATAAATTGGTGTATCAATCGAAAAGTACAACAACACAATTGGCCGTTTTTTCTGAAATATATTATCCAAAGGGTTGGATAGCCAAAATTGACGGAGCCGAAACGCCCTATTTCAGAGCTAATTACATTTTACGTTCGATGGTTGTTCCTGCCGGAAACCACGAAATCGTCTTCGAGTTCAAGCCTAAATCGTATGAAATTGGAAACAAAATATCGTTTGCCTCTTCATTGCTTTTGATATTGGCTGTTGCCGGGGTAATTTTATTTGAATTTAAAAAACGTTCAAAAATTTCGACGAATGCCTAAGAAAAAACCGAGGCCGTTAAAAGGGCGTCTTTTAAATGCCTATTTCGTTTCGACACTGAGCATTACGCTGGTATTGTTCCTGACGGGTTTATTAACCATGATGGTTTTCAATGCTCGTTATTTGAACGATTATATTCGAGAGAATATCGGCCTTACGCTGGTGCTGAATGAAGATACCCGAGAAGTAGACCTTCTGCAACTTCAAAAGTTACTGACTTCACAACCTGAGGTAAAGTCAGCAACTTATGTCGATTCTGAAACGGCTGAGAAAAATTTAAAGGAAGAATTAGGCGAAGACTTTGTTTCATTTCTGGGTTACAACCCACTAAACGCGACAATCGATGTGAAACTTTATGCCGGTTATACCCAAAATGACAGCTTAGCCCAACTTGAGAAGAAATTCCTTGAATTTCCATTAGTCGAAGAGGTTTATTATCAGAGAAATCTGGTCAACTTTATTAATGAAAATTCGCGTAAAATAGGTTTAATCATAGCTGTTTTGGCGATTGTTATGTTATTCATATTCATAACTCTTATCAACAATACGATCAGGTTATCAATCTATTCAAAAAGGTTTATCATAAACACGATGCAACTTGTAGGCGCTACCCGTCATTTTATTCGAAAGCCCTTTATTTCCCACTCAATTATCTACGGTTTAATCGGCGCTATTTTGGCAAATGGGATTCTGGTTATCCTGATTTTCTCCTATTACAATCAATTCAGGGAGATTATCAACTACAACCTAAACGATCTGATCATACTGGTTTGTGCAATTGTTCTGATTACCGGTATCGCTATTTCCTGGTTATCGACCACCTTTGCGGTTAATAAATTCCTGAAATTGAGATACGATGAATTGTTTTACTGAAAACAATATTTTAACATTGTCTTCATAAGTTTAACGATTTTAAACATCAGGGTTGCTTGTAACTTAATTTATTCATTAATTTTACCGCACTATTTTCAAAACAAATTACCATGTCGAAATTAAAAAGTGAAAATACATCCAAAGAATCATTTGCTTTAGGCAAAGAGAATTACAAACTCATGATCATTGGGTTCGGAATTATCATTCTTGGATTCCTACTAATGATTGGTGGTGGAAGCGAAGACCCCAAAGTGTTCAATCCCGAGATTTTCAGTTTCCGCCGAATCACGCTGGCTCCCATCGTAATATTGGCTGGTCTCCTTTTCGAGATTTATGCCATTATGAAAAAACCTAAATCTTCTGAATAAGATTACTTGGTTTTTTGGCCCATTTGCTATCTTTGCGGGCTGTTTTTAAAAAAAGCATTTAAGTAACCTGCAAATTTTCAATGATACAATCGTTAACGAACATCGATTTTCAATCAGGCGCCGTTCTGTGTTTTGATAAACCGCTCGATTGGACTTCGTTCGATGTTGTAAACAAAGTACGTTGGCTGCTTTGCAAGAAATTAAAAATCAAAAAATTAAAAGTTGGCCATACCGGAACACTCGATCCAAAAGCTACAGGATTGGTAGTTGTATGCACCGGAAAAACAACGAAAACGATTGAAACGTTACAGCTAGAAGAAAAAGAATACATTGCAACGTTGAAACTGGGAGCAACTACTCCATCTTATGATCTTGAAACAAAAGAGGATAACAATTCTCCGACCGATCATATTACCCTTGAATTGATTGAACAACAATTGAAAGGATTTATTGGTGAAATTGATCAGGTGCCCCCCGTTTTTTCAGCCATAAAGGTTAACGGTAAGCGTGCTTTTGATTTTGCCCGGGGAGGAAAAGAACTTGAATTAGATGCCCGGAAAGTTAATATTAAAGAAATTGAGATCA
>Ga0209373_10002490_pt1 | contig 18409 bp, 14 predicted proteins | sample Higcelweek5metaG_FD_187173 | JGI IMG/M metagenome (GOLD analysis project Ga0209373, IMG submission 187173) | Freshwater pond sediment microbial communities from the University of Edinburgh, under environmental carbon perturbations - High... | ecosystem: Environmental > Aquatic > Freshwater >... | reverse complement strand
TTATTGCCATGCCAACAAAACGCTATACAACTTTCACGGATGAATTGCGTCAGCGATTTGGCTGCCGTGTGCAGCGGGTCTCTCTGGATGCAGGTTTCAGCTGTCCCAATCGTGACGGCAGTTTGGGGACTGGTGGGTGTACCTTTTGCGGTGATCGAGGTGCTGCTGCGGTTGGTGTGCCTACTGAACTGCCGTTACTGCAGCAGTTGCAGAAGAGTAAGACATATCTGGAGAAAAAGTTCAGGGCAGAAAAGTTTCTGGCCTATTTTCAGGCCTATAGTAATACCTATGCATCAGCTGATGATTTACGGTTGCTTTACGAAACTGCCCTGGCTGATAAAGATATTGTCGGGCTCATTATTGGTACACGCCCTGATTGCCTTCCTGATTCTGTGCTCGAACTGCTTGCCGAGCTTAACCAACGGACCTATCTTTGGCTTGAACTGGGGATGCAGACCATGCATGATCAGACCTTACGGGCGATTAATCGTGGTCATGATCATGCCTGCTTTGTGGAGGCGGTCAAACGTTGTAAGCAAAGAGGATTACGTGTATGTGCCCATCTGATACTGGGACTGCCTGGTGAAACCAGAGAACAGATGCTGGCTTCTGTAAAGGAGTTGAATCGACTTGGTGTTGATGGTGTCAAGTTACACCATTTACATGTGTTGAAAGGCAGTCTGCTGGAAGAGCAGTATCGGGATGGTACCCTGGTATTGATGGACCGCGATGCGTATGTCGCGCTGTTGGTAGATGCGCTGGAACTACTTGATCCTAACATCATGATTCAACGTTTGATGGGGGATGGCCGTTCAGAACTTATTGCGCCTGATTGGTCACGGCGCAAGTTGGAGGTGCTAAACCAGATTGATGCTACCTTGAAAAAAAGAGACAGCCGACAAGGTTGCCGACTGTCTCAGGAGTAGTAATTATGTTGATATTAACTAACCTTTTGTTTCATCATCCTTTTTAGGCTTAATAACAATTTCATCTTTTCCTTCTGATGAATTTTTAAAGTTCCTGATACTCTTTCCCAAAGCACCACCTATTTCAGGTAGTCTTCCCGCCCCAAAAACTACCAGTACAATTACAAGAATGATGATTAATTCCGGCATACCAAATCCAAACATTGAACACCTCCCTTTACGTCACCTATTTGTACAGCACTATGGCAGGGGACGTGGAAAAAATCAATACTTGGTGTCAGCGTAATCAACCCACCCGCCTGACATTACCAGCGCCTTGTCAAAGGGTGAAAGATCAAAACTGAAGGATAGCTGCGTACCGTCAGCAGACAAGGTAAGGGTCTGGGCCTCAATATCAATGCTCATGCTGGCATCTGCAGCCTGTGAGTGGGAGAAGATCTGATCCAGATCAGCCTTGGGAAGTTCAATTGCTGCCATGCCGCAGTTAAACATATTCTGACGGAAGATCCGGGCAAAGGACTCAGCTACTACAACAGTGATATCATTAACCTCAAATACCCAGGGTGCATGCTCGCGGGAAGAGCCACAGCCGAAATTTTCACGTGACACTACTACCCGGGCTTTCGAGGTCTTCTCGCCTTTGGAATCAAACCCGTCCAGCTTGAGGTCTTCAAGCATGTACGGTTTAAGATCCTGCTTGGTTATTTCAGTCAGGTACTTGGCCGGAATTATTTCATCAGTATTAATATCGGCACGATCCAGAAACAGAACCGGCCCGCCAAAAGTTTTCATAGGGTAACTCCTTGTTGAATAGTATGACTAGAGATAGGTACGTGGATCAGCTATCTTGCCCTCAATGGCAGTTGCTGCAGCTGTAGCCGGTGACATCAGATGCACCATACCACCTTTCCCCATCCGTCCATTAAAGTTACGATTAGTGGTGGAGGCGCAGACCTCGCCGTCAGCAAGAACACCGTTGCTCATCCCAAGGCAGGCACCACAGGTGGAGTTGGTTACACAAAAACCAGCATCCAGAAACACATCAATCAACCCCTCTTGCATCGCTTCACGATAGATTTTGGGGGTAGCTGGTGAGAGAATGCCTCGTACATTATCAGCCAGCTTGTGTCCCTTCAGAATTTGCGCTGCAATACGAAGGTCTTCAATACGACCGTTGGTACAAGAGCCAAGGTAGATTTGGTCAACCCTGGCATCAACGAATTCAGTAACCGGTTTAACCTGATCAGGTTTAAAGTTGAAGGTCGCTACCGGTACCAGACCGGTCGCATCAATTTCTATGGTTTGTTCATACACGGCATCAGCATCAGAACACCACTGTTGATAGTCCGACAGTGCCGCTTCTTTTGAGGGATACTCATTCTGAATAAAAGGCCACAGATACTCAACGGTGGTCATATCAGGCATACAGATCCCCGATGTACCACCAGCCTCAATAGCCATATTACACAGTGTCATACGTGATTCCATGGTCATGGCATCTATGGTTGAACCACAAAATTCAATGACCCGGTCTGTAGCACCATTGACACCGATCTTGCCGATAAGGGTCAGGATTACGTCTTTGGCATACACCCCTTTGGGTAATTCACCGTTTACATTAAACCTGATGGTCTTCGGTTCGCGGAAGGCACAGACCCCCTTCAGGATACCAACCTCCAGATCCGTGGTACCGACTCCGGCAGCAAAAGCACCAAAGGCGCCGTGGGTACAGGTGTGAGAATCACCCATGATCACGGTATTGCCAGGGCGTATAAAGCCCTTTTCAGGGAAAAGTGCGTGGCATACACCATTAGCGCCCACATCAAAGAAATCCTTGATGCCGTGACGACGGGACCAGTCCCGCAAAATCTTGGCCTGAGTTGCCGTTTTAGTGTCCTTTGAAGGGGTAACATGGTCAATTACGGCCTTGATTCTGGTTGGATCAAAGACGCGGTCTTTACTCCGGGCAATCAGGTCGTCAATGGCAATGGGGGTAGTAATCTCATGACAGAGAACAACATCCAAACGTAGCACTTTTGTGCCGGTGAACGGTTCGTCTACCAGGTGGGAGGCGAAAATCTTTTCTGCTGTGGTTTTACCCATTCTTGTATTCTTCCTTTCCGATAGTCTGGTTCAACTTGTGTAGCAGAAAGTGACTGCCAAGTCTACTAATTGGTGAGATAACATACTGTTTTCGTAATAATAAACTGAAATTTAGAGAGCGAAGGTGGAAAATGCGGGGTAGCATGATATAACACATGAAACATGACTATGCAGATAGGTTAGAAGATTGGAGCTCTTAATGGTTGAAGAAGGGTTGCAGGAATTACTGCAGGCGATTGCAGGTGGTACACTATCACCGGAACAGGGTGTAGAACGGTTACGACACCTTCCCTTTGAGGATCTGGGGTTTGCCCAGGTGGACCATCATCGGCAGCTTCGGCAAGGTCAGCCTGAAGTTATCTTTGGACAAGGTAAGACGGTTGCGCAGATTGGCCGGATCATGGAGGCGATGGTAGCGCGGGGCAGCAATGTACTGGTGACTCGTTTGGAAGAGATGCGGGCAGTGGAGTTGCTGGCTGTTTATCCTCGTTCGATTTACCATGCCGATGCCCGTTGCCTGACCCTTGAAATAACGCAAAAACAGCAACAGGGGCGGGGTACCATCCTGATTGTGGCGGCCGGTACGTCTGATCTGCCGGTGGCCAGTGAGGCGTTGGTAACGGCCCGTTTTATGGGTAATCGTGCTGAATTGTTGTGTGACGTGGGGGTGGCGGGGATTCATCGGCTGTTATCCCGCATGGAGCTGCTGCGGTCGGCAATCGTATTGATTGTGGTGGCCGGTATGGAAGGGGCGCTTCCTTCGGTGGTGGGTGGTCTGGTTGATCGGCCGGTGATTGCAGTACCCACCTCGGTGGGGTATGGTGCCTCATTCGGCGGGATAGCAGCCTTGCTGGGGATGCTTAACTCCTGCGCCAGCGGGGTAACGGTGGTTAATATTGATAACGGCTTCGGGGCTGCCTGTGCTGCCAGTTTAATGAACAGGGAGTGAAAAAGTAGATCTGCATTCAATACCATTGTCAGTAAGCGACACGGGTTTATAGTGTTATGGAGGTAGCCATGCAGCGCGTATGGTACAAATCCGATGCCCCGAAACAGACTGCACATCTGAGCATCAACAGTGACCTGTTGCGTCAGGCCAAGGAGTTGAAAATCAACCTGTCCCAGACGCTGGAACGGCATCTAAAGGCTCAACTAATGGAAGCCCGGCGGCAGAAGTGGCTGGAGGATAGCTGTGAGGCGATAGACGAGTATGCCGATTTTGTTGGAAAACATGGCTGCTTTGGTGACAAGCTGAGGAGCTTCTGATGGCGCAGTTTGATGTCTATGAAAACGGCAATCCGGAAACCAGGTCACTGTATCCCTAACCGTTGGATGTTCAGGCAGATATACTTAGGTGAGTTGCCAACACGGATTGTGGTTCCGCTCGTCAGCGTATCAGCGGTTATAAAGTCGATTCTAATCCTGCGGCCTGAACTGGAGATCAAGGGACAACGGGGTTGCCTGTATGTAGACAGCCCAACTGGCCGGTGTCAGTCAAAATCTGCTGGGCTCACGTATCTGTTCAGCCAGAGCATAGCGAAATTAGATCATTGCCGCTCTTGATCTTGCCTTTGTCGGTTATTGATGAATCGGGAGTAAGTGCCGGTAGAGATGGTTGAGGATGATCGGCTGGGGGGTAGTGATTGCTAAAATCCAAAATTTAACACTCTTGTTAAGTACATTACAGAACGTTCGTAACTTCATATTTATTGATTGTTAGATACAGGTAACCTATGGATCGCTTCATAAAAAGCTCTGCCATCACATTTGGCGGTTACATTTATCAGAATCTTATCGGACTAGAACTCTTATGTGACTGGCTCGACGATCCTGGTAAGTACGAATGGGTTAAGTTTGAGGCGGATGAAGATAGTATGCCAAAAGGTTTGGATGATATTGTCGCCAGCCTTGCGGCTGATGGGAAGCGCATTCTTCTACAAGTGAAGTTTACTGTTGATCCGTTTGACGAAAAAAATCTTATTACGTGGGACTGGCTCTTACAAAGAAAACCTAAAGGAAAATCTCTTTTACAGAAATGGGTAGCAGCATTTTTTGTTGAAGGTGCTGCCAATATTTCTGAGGTGGCGCTCGTAACCAATCGACGGCCTAATCGTGATTTTGAGGAATGTCTTAGCGAGTCTGGTCAACTGATAGATTTTTCAAAGGTTTCGCGCGAAACCAAAGCACTCATAGTAGAACAATTAGGTTCTGAAGATAGCGCAAACCGTTTTTTTCATTCGTTTGAGTTTAGACACAGCCATAAAAGTTATCTATCCTTACAACGAACTCTTCTTGATCGATATGTGCCGAAGCACTCGGCATACCATGGATGGCACGTTCTGTTTAGTCAATCTATTGATTGGGCTTTACGAAAAAATTTTCCTTTACCAGATGGCAGAATCACACTTGGATTGATCCGAAGCGTCCTCGATAGCAGAAGACCGGAGCCGATTTCAGAGTCTTTTCGTGTACCAGATGGTTATTGCCCACCAAATATTTCGTTTAATGATGATTTTATTGAGCGATTAATCTCATCAGACAAGAATCTTAATATCCTTTGGGGCTCTCCTGGCCAAGGCAAAAGCACTTACCTTAGTTATGTCTGCCACAAACTAGAGGAATTATCAGTACCGTATATCAGGCACCACTATTTTCTCGACTTATCCGACACGTCTGATCGCTTTTCGTTGCCAGTAGTTGCCAATTCGTTAATGGCACAGATGGAAAATATTCATGCACCGCATGTTCAGGGTTTGCAAGATACTCCTGAACGGCTTCGTGAATGGATTGAAGCGTGTGGGCGAGGTTATGCTGAAGAAGGTAAAAGATTCGTCGTGATTATCGACGGACTTGATCATGTCTGGCGAGAAAATGATCACGACAAAAGGCCCATGGAAAGCCTTTTTTCTCAGTTGTTACCGTGTTCGAATAATATAACCGTCGTCTTGGGGACACAAAAAGTCTCTGATGAGCAACTTCCCTCTCAGTTGTTAAAGTTTTCGGAGGATAATGACTGGATAGAACTGCCAAGAATGTCATTGACCGCAATACGGTCTTGGCTACAAAAGCAAATTTCCGCGAATGCATTTGAAATTCCAGATCGCAGCTATCCAGTCGATCATGATCCATTGACGGACCTGGCTGAGTCATTTCAACAAATTTCCGATGGCCATCCTCTCCACCTGACATACAGCTTTGAAACACTCAAAGGACATAGGCAACTTACACCAGATATTGTGAAAGAGTTACCCGAATGTCCTGGCGGTGACATCAAAAGATATTACCGCTCTCTGTGGCAAGGGTTTTCTAATGGAGCAAAAGATGCTCTTCATTTAGTTGCGGCAACAAGATTTATTTGGCCGACCTTTGGACTCGAAGATTGTCTCCATATCAGAGCAGGAGATTTGAATCGAGAGATCAGCCATTTGTTTTATGCAACAGAAGCTGGCAATGTGCCTTTTCACGGCAGTATCTTGGCTTTTGTGAGCGAAGATAATGAGCACGAGAAGCGGGTTGCGCATTTATTACCATACGTAGTTGGATGGCTTGAAGAGAAAGCACCGGAATATCACAGATGGGGATGGCTCTGGCTTCTGAAGGCACGAAACGGCCAGCATCAAGAACTACTGAACGAGCCAACACGAGATTGGGTTATTGATAGTCTTGTACGAGGATACCCACAGTCTCAAATTGATGTAATCCTGTCAGCGGCCGAACGATTGGCGTTTGAATCAATGCGATTCGCGCGCGCTGTTCGTCTCAGATGGTTAAAAATAAGACTTCTCAACGGCACTAAATATCAAATTCAGAATATTGACCGCCTCTACGAGTTTGCTTTCACATTATGCGAAGACGATTATCCTCTCCGAAATCTCTCGGCAAGCCTTCATTCTGCATCAATAGATGAATTACACCTTCTCGGTCGTCAGTACTTGTTGATGCATAGAATTGAAGATGTGGCCGAATGTCAGGAGGAAATACGAAAACGAATTAATGACAGACTACGCGCAGGCGCTTTTGATAATAATTCGCTCAAAAAAGTGTCTGAACAGTTTTTAGAGTTGGCAGCAGCCACCGGAAAGTACAAGCCAGAACGGTTGTTAGAAAGTATTTCAAGCTTCAAGGAGATTTCTACGCAGCTTTTCAGTTATTTCCTACGCGAATTGGCTAAACGCTGTGATTTGAATCTACTTGCTGCTTTCTTGAACCAAGAATTGTCTGATTCTATGCGGATTGATCTTGAATTGTTCTTACTTCGCTTAGCAGGAACTTGTCACGCACATCTTCACGAATGGCCTGAATTTAAAGAACTCCGGATGCATCCGTTTGCAACTTGCTGGGCTCTCCTCTATGCTCCACAAATAACAAAAAAAATTCATTTTGAACCAGACATTACTAAAATTGATGAAAAATATCCTAGGAATTCATTGGAAGGGGCAGGGGCAGAGTTTCTTTATCGTCTCTTTTTTCACGTGTTAGCAGAGTGTCTTGAACTTTCAGGTGCAGAACCTGTAATTTCAATTTCTGAATTCAATAATCGTAAGTGGTTGAATACTGGAGTTAATCAGGTAATCAAAATGGCATGCTCCATTGGAGCTATTCTTTCACGAGGTAATATTCCTGGATTTTCCCACTGTTATCGACTTATGGCCGAGATAAAAATACCGGAAGGATTCGACGATCACAGTGATTATGCCTCGCTTCGTAAGGCTGTACTGGCTATAGCACAGGATGTCTTTTTACTCACCTCATTGCGGTCAGGAATTCATAAAATAGAGGACAAGGAATGGGCTTATCTAACTAGCTCAAAACACTTCTACTTATCCGACTGGCTGGAAAGCTACATTGCATCCGGGCATAAGCTTCTCTCAGATGTGGTAGTAGCCAACGAAATTGAAAAGCGACTTGAGAGAGAGTCGGGAAGGATCAGCCAGTTTAGCGACAGGGCTCAAACTTACCTTGAGCTTTGCGAATTTGCAATTTTTCACGGGATGCATGAAGTCGCCAGCCAGCTCTTGAAAAAGACTCTTGCCTGTGTGATGGGGTACGGAGCGTATAAAGACATGACTTTGTCTTATGTCCTAGACGCTGTAGAAGCAGTTACATCGCAAGATGCCAGTTATGGACAAGATGCTATTCGTAGGCTGTGTCCCGCTGTTGCAAATATTGATGAGTTTACCGATGGCGATGACGTACGTCATATCAAACTGGAAATGACAGAATTGCTCTTTCACCACAAGCCTGTTTCATATGCGGCTTACTACGAACATCTTATGAAAGCTGGTGAATGGTATGAAGCTGAGCAAGTACTGTCGATACTTTTGAAATATGAGCATCTTGATACTCAATTGATGAAGATTGTAACAACAGGTATTTGGGATACTCACACAGTTGGCACTCTTCGGTCGCGAGCTTTTGAAGGAGAAATGGACGCACTTAATATCATAAATGTAAATGCGTCGTTTTTTGGGACTACTCTGGAGAATCTCGGCAAAGAACGTTATCCCGATTCTTCGCAATCCGATGAAGAGCACGGAATTGATGTGACAGCGTATTTTCCTGACGCCCTTACAGCACTTCTAGATGAACTTCGATCACAAAAGAAATATATAAGTGAGCGGAAAGCTATCAGAGATTGGTTTGCTCACTGGGTATTACAAAAACGTGAGTTTGAATTATTGAGAGGGATAGAACCTTTCCTGAATGAAGATATCATTCGATCAGGTGTTGTTGAGTTGCTGGATGATGTCTTTAATTTGAGTCTTAGACTTGAGGGTAAAAAGAAGGCATATAAATGGATTGTTGCCGCTCAAATATGTGGGCACGGTTGGAGTGAGCACTATTCGAAAAAGGATGCTCTCAAGCGATTTTCAATTATTGCGCAACACTATTCTGACAGTTGGCAGGAATTTATAATTGATACCTCAAAATCTCCATATCGTAAGTCAACCGAATCACTTGTAATTCCGAGCCATCGGCTGGTGCATTTGATGCTGGCAGTTGGTAAGGTTCCTGAAGCAAAGGAAGTGACTGAGGAAATGATTTCAACAGTCATTGAAGAAGTTTCCGACCAACCGTTGAGCATACCTTACTGGTATAATGGAAAATAGCGAAATGGATGCTGCTTTATTAGCGAAAATAGGACTCAGTAGACTGCGTTTTCCCATACCCTTGGCAAAGCTTAACCTCATACATGGCGTTGCTGATGCTCTGCAAAACGACAATTGTCAGCAGGAAATGTGGAATGCTCTCATTCAATGGATTTCGAATCTTGAATTAGAATCAGAAGTCGCAGAGGTTTTATGTATTGCCGTTCTTGCGAAAAACTCATGGATTGTGTCAGCAACAAAACTCCAGATGTCCATAAATAGACCATCGCCATTGTCTGACTTGTTACTTCACGAAATATCTGGTCACCCTTTATTAATCAATTCATGGTTCAAGGCCCACTCAGGGGAGGCGCCACCACTATTCAACGGTCGAGAGGATCTAGAAGAATTAACGGCTGGAAGAATTGTTCCACCGATTCTTTCAAGTAGAATGACGCAATTGGAAAAACAGTCTGGTAAGCATTTTCTCAGGCAGTGGGCTTACGAATTTGGCCGTTTGCGGGACAAAATCGGATGGCAGTCGGATGGCTCCTGGGAATATTTTATTGATGAGGATAGAGATCGCGCGACTGGACAATTCATAACCCGTCGCGGACATGTTGCTCGTTCTGCTTACCTTAGGACTCTGTCACTGGCGGTTGACCAGTGGGATATGCCTGAAGACATTGCCTTCTGGGAGGCAAGATACGCAACACCCGCAGATTTATCATTCTTAAAAATATTACCTGGGATGAAGCCTTCTTGGGTTGAAGTTCTTTATGGTGAGGCACCTTCCACTTTTGAAGAGTGGCAGAAAGCACTTGCCTCAGTTGTCAATATAGCAGCCGAAGATACTCCTAACCATGTGCTTCTTCACTTAAATACACCGATATTTTTTAGAAAGAACTACAAAGCAGAGGTTGAATTAATTACTTGTCTTCAGGATGATAAATATCTTTCACCTGAAGAGATGATGAAACTGCATCGTTTTCTTCCGGGACAATTCTTTTTACCAAGGACAAGTGACTGGGACTTTTTAATACACAACAAAACAGGTGTCGAAGGCGTTTTAACTATGGAAGGTGGCGTGAGTATTCTTCCTGCATTGTTGCCTTGTGCCGCTCAATTTGTTGGATATTTACAGTTCGATTTAGTTGGCAGAATGCCTTACCTCCCAGCAAATTATACTAGTTCTGTTCCGCTTATCGGCACCCCTCGAAAAGGTGGAATGGATCTTAAGCTGGGGAATGATCAAGTAGGGGAATTCCTATATTGGAACCACCAATGGAGTCCAACTCACGACAAAGCATTGGACGCTTCCTGCGGGATTAGCCTTGTTCTGAGTGCGGATACCTGCAAAGAACTGTGGTCCGTATCTGAAATGAACCTAAGGTATTTCTGGAAAGCAACAATTTTGAAACGTGAAAGTGATTACGGAAAGTGGGACGAAGAGACAATCTACGGGGTATTGCCATGCTTGCAAATTGCATAAAACACTTCGCCTCCCTCAACCGCGCCCTCGGCGCAACCTGCAAGGAGTCAGCGGGACATTCTATATTTGTTGACTAACGCGCCATAACTCACTGAATCTACAATTGCCTTTGTCCAAGTGCTGTAGGGGACAAGGTAAGAGGCAGTCCGCATGGACACAAAAAGACGAATCTTCATAAGCTCCGTGCAGAAGGAACTGGAACTGGAGCGGGCCGCCGTGGTTGCTCTGATCTCGACCGCCCCATTCTAATCAAAGGATCTGCAGCATGACCGAATCCCAAATCATCCTCTACACCACTCCCGACGGTGACATTAAAGTTGACACCGTCTTGCAGAATGAAACCATCTGGCTGACCCAAACGGCGATGGCGGAGCTTTTTGGCGTCAATGTGCCTGCCATTTCCAAGCACCTGTCCAACATCTATGAAGATGGAGAATTGAGCCGGGAGTCAACTGTTTCTAAAATGGAAACAGTTCAAAATGAGGGTGGGCGGCAGGTTACCCGGAACAAAGTATTCTCAAGGAGTTTGCAGATGATGCAACGATATGATCAGACTGAAAGGGTGAAAACGCTGTGACCATACTCTATCTTGACGCAACCGCAGGAATAGCTGGTGACATGACCGTGGCGGCCCTGCTGGATCTGGGGCTGTCGCTGGAACACCTGAATAACGAGCTGGCAAAGCTGGGTTTACCTGATGGTTCCTACCGTCTATCTGAAGAACAGGTCCTGCGTGGCGGCATGACCGGCAGGCATTTTATGGTGCAGCTGCCCCATAGCCATGCACATCATGATCACGGACACCACCACCACCGGCACTATGCTGCTATTCGGGAGATGATTGCAGCCAGTAGCCTGACTGATCGGGCAAAAGAGCTGTCGCAGAGGATCTTTTTGCGGTTGGCCGAGGCTGAGGCCAAGGCCCATCAGGTGGCGATGGATCAGGTGCAGTTCCATGAGGTGGGGGCGGTTGACAGCATCGTGGATATTGTGGGTACGGCAATCGGGCTGGACTATCTGGCGATAGAAAGCCTGTATTGTTCGGCAGTTCCGCTGGGTGGTGGCTTTGTTGAGACCGCCCACGGCAGGTTGCCGGTGCCAGCACCTGCAACGGCAGAGCTGTTAAAGGGTTTGGCAGTCCACACCAATTGCGGTACTGGTGAGCGGGTAACCCCCACTGGTGCGGCTATCCTGGCTGCCTTGGCAGAACCGGGTAGCAGCATGCCGGAGATGACGATCAAAAATATTGGCCATGGAGCCGGGAGTAAGGATTTTGCGGACTGCCCCAATATTCTGCGTGGCTTTCTAAGTGAGCTGTCAGAGCAGGCTGATCATGAGACCGTGCTTGAGTTGAGCTGCAACCTGGATGATGTAACCCCTGAGCTGCTGGGTTATACCATGGGACAATTGTTTGAGGCCGGGGCGCTGGATGTCTGGCATACGCCGATCCAGATGAAAAAACAACGCCCTGCCCAGATGCTGTCTCTGCTCTGCCGTCTTGAGCAAAAGGAGCGGATGGCGCAACTGATGATGCAGGAAACCGGCACTCTGGGGGTGCGGGTGCAGCAGATGCAGCGTCTTGTGCAGCAGCGCCGGGTTGAGGAGTTTCAGACCTCGTTGGGGACGGTGCGGTTCAAGATCAGCCCGCATGGCAGTAAGCCGGAATATGATGATTGCTGCAGAATTGCCCGTGAGCAGGGGCTGGCGCTGCGTGCGGTGCAGCAGATTGTCTGCAGGGAGTATGACCATGGGTGTTGATCAGGAGTTGGCGGCATTGTTCCGAGCCTCCGGGATGACCCTGGCCCTGGCTGAATCCTGTACCGGCGGGATGATTGCGGCCCGTGTGACCGAGATTTCCGGTTGCTCTGCCTGGTTCAAGGGTGGTGTTGTGGCCTACTCCAATGAGGTGAAGATGAAGCTTCTGGATGTTCCGGCACCGATGCTGGCCATGTACGGGGCAGTGAGTGAGCCGGTTGCCCGGGCTATGGCAGAAGGGGTACGCAGGGTAATCGGCAGTGACCTGTCTCTGGCTGTTACCGGTATTGCCGGACCGGATGGCGGTACCAGTGAAAAACCGGTCGGCACTGTCTACATAGCAGTTGCCGACCATATTGGCTGCGTTACAGGTCGGTATCAGTTTGAGGGAGACCGGGACGCAGTCAGGAAACAGACGGTGGAACAGGCGTATTTTCTGCTGCAAAAGCGACTTGTACTGCCTGAAATAGCCTGAATTGACCCAAATTAGCTTGCCGGTGGCTGTTTTGATATGGTACTTTTTACAACTCTTTTTCTTTACCCGTACCAAGGAGGTACTTCTGTGAGTGATAAAAACAAGGCCATCGAGTTGGCTCTTTCCCAGATCGAAAAGCAGTTCGGTAAAGGGGCCATTATGCGCCTCGGCAATGATGAGGCACTTCCTGGTGTAGAGGCTATTTCCACCGGAGCGATTTCTCTGGATCTGGCTTTGGGGGTAGGTGGGGTACCCAAGGGCAGAGTTATTGAAATCTTTGGGCCGGAATCATCCGGCAAGACCACTCTTGCGTTGCATATCGTTGCAGAGGCCATGAAAGATGGCGGTATTGCCGCCTTTGTGGATGCCGAACATGCGTTGGACATCGGCTATGCCCGGAAGTTAGGGGTTAAGACCGATGACCTGCTGGTTTCCCAGCCGGACACCGGAGAGCAGGCCCTGGAAATCGCAGAGACCCTGGTGCGCAGTGGGGCAATTGACGTGCTGGTGGTAGACTCCGTGGCGGCGCTGGTTCCCAAGGCAGAAATTGAGGGGGAGATGGGAGATTCCCACATGGGTCTGCAGGCGCGTCTGATGTCTCAGGCCTTGCGCAAGCTGACCGGAATTATCTCCAAGTCAAACTGTTGTGTAATCTTTATCAACCAGATCAGGATGAAGCTGGGGGTGATGTTCGGTAACCCGGAAACCACCACCGGTGGTAATGCGCTTAAGTTCTACGCTTCAGTCCGGCTGGATATCCGCAAGATCGCCACCCTTAAGCAGGGAGATCAGATTATCGGCTCCCGCACCAGGGTCAAGGTGGTCAAGAACAAGGTGGCGCCTCCTTTCAAGGAAGCTGAATTTGATATCCTGTATGGTGAAGGTATCTCCCGCACCGGCGATGTGCTGGATCTGGCTGTTGACAAAGGGATTATTGACAAGAGCGGTGCCTGGTTTTCCTACAACAAGGAGCGGATTGGACAGGGACGGGAGAACTCTCGCCAGTTCCTGAAAGATAACCCGGCCATGTTGGCCGATATTGAAGAAAAGTTGATGCAAATCATCAAGCCAGCACCGAAGGAAGAAAAAACTAAATAACCTTGATCGGTTTCGGAGGCTTCCTGTGGATCTGAACGAGATACTCACCATTGCAGTCAAGGCCCGTGGTTCCGATATTCATATAAAGACCGGACTGCCTCCTATTGTCAGAATTGATGGCAAGCTGCACCCGATCCCCAATGCCCAGCGGCTTGGGCCGGATGTGGTCAGCAGTATCGCCAATTCAATGATGAACGACCGCCAAAGACGGATCTTTGAGGAAAACTCTGAAGTGGACATGGCCTATGCCGTGCCGGGGCTGGGACGTTTCAGGGTGGCCTGTTACCGCCAGCGGGGGACCATTGCATTGGTCTTTCGGGCCATCTCAATGAAGATCCCGAATCTTGAAGAGTTGAATCTGCCGCCGGTGCTGAAGAAGCTCTGTTCGGAAGAGCGTGGCTTGATTCTGGTTACCGGTACCACCGGCTCCGGTAAGTCTTCCACTCTGGCGGCCATGATCGATCAGATTAATAACAGCCGGACGTGCAACATTATTACCATTGAAGATCCGGTGGAATTCCTGCACCGGGACAACAAATGTATTATCAGTCAGCGTGAGGTTGGCACCGATACCCCGACCTTCTCCAGTGCATTGAAAGGTGCCCTACGTCAGGACCCGGATGTTATCCTGGTGGGTGAGATGCGGGACTACGAGACGATTGAAACCGCCATGACCGCTGCCGAAACCGGTCATCTGGTTATGTCCACCCTGCATACCATGGATGCGCCGGAGACCATCAACCGGATCATCTCGGTCTTCCCGCCCTATCACCAACGTCAGGTACGGATTCAGATGGCGAGCATCATCAAGGGTATTGTTTCCCAACGTCTGGTACCCCGATCCGATGGCAAGGGCAGGGTTCCTGCGGTAGAGGTGTTGCTGGGGACGGCACGGGTCAAGGAGTGCATTGACGACAAGGATAAGACCAAGCAGATCAGGGATGCCATTGCACAGGGCTACGTTTCCTACGGTATGCAAACCTTTGATCAGTCTCTGATGAAGCTGTTTACTGCCAAGCTGATCACCTATGAAGAGGCGCTGCGTCAGAGTTCAAATCCGGATGACTTCGCTCTTAAAGTGTCGGGGATTTCATCTACCTCCGATGCCTCATGGGATAACTTTGAGAACAAGGAAGCAAAGGTGGACGAGATTTTGAAAGAAGAGAAAATTTCTATTGACCGGTTCTGAACAGGTGCGGGACGGTTACCTGCTGGCTCTCAGGCTGCTGACCGGGCAGGATTACACAGCTCTGGCCCTGCAGCGTAAGCTGCTGGCACGGAAGTTTACACCAGAAAGCACCCGGGCAGTGTTGGAACAGCTGGGCCGGGAAGGTCTTTTAAATGATCAGCGCTATGCTGAACGTTTTGTCGCCGCAGCCAGGGAAACCGGGCGTTTTACCGGTTATCGTCTGCGTCAGGAGTTGCAGAGGCGCGGAGTCCCTTCAGAGGTGGCTGATGAGCTGTTACAAGATCCTCCTGATCTGGGAGATGAGCTTGAGCAGGCCCGTCAACTGGTAAGCCGTCGCTATAGAGGATTTCATCCGCAGTCTGCCGATGAACGGGAAAAACGGCGTATCTCCGGTTTTCTCCAGCGGCGTGGATACCCAGTCAGTATTATTATGCAGGTTATCAATCACACGTATTGACCATATTACAAACAGCGAGGAAAAAAGTTGCTATGACCGGTAAAGAGATTCGCGCACGTTTTCTGAAGTTCTTTGAGGGGCGAGAGCACGTTATTGTGGGCAGCTCTGGTTTGATTCCCCAGAATGACCCAACCCTGATGTTTACCAATGCCGGTATGAACCAGTTTAAAGACTGTTTTCTGGGGATGGAGGACCGGGGCTATTACCGTGCCGCTTCTTCCCAGAAATGTGTCCGGGCCGGTGGTAAACACAATGACCTGGAAAACGTGGGACGTACCGCACGGCACCATACCTTTTTCGAGATGCTGGGTAACTTCTCTTTTGGTGATTACTTCAAGAAAGAGGCGATCGCCTTTGCCTGGGAGTTTTTGACCAAGGATCTGAAGCTGGACAAAAGCCGTCTGTATGTGACGGTCTATACCGATGATGATGAGGCGGCCGATATCTGGCATCAGCAGGAAGGGATACCCCGCGAACGGATTTATCGTTTTGGTGAAAAGGATAATTTCTGGTCCATGGGTGACACCGGTCCCTGTGGCCCCTGTACCGAGATCTTCTGGGACAACGGCCCCGAGGTGGGCTGCGGCTCGCCTGACTGTGCTGTGGGCTGCGATTGCGACCGTTACATGGAGATCTGGAATAACGTCTTTATGCAGTACAATCGCACTGCTGACGGTGTGTTGCATCCGTTGCCCAAGCCGGCCGTAGATACCGGCATGGGGCTGGAGCGGATCACCACCGTCATGCAGGGGGCGCAATCTAACTACGATACTGATCTGTTACAGGGGATCATTCATCATATTGAACGGCACAGTGGCAAGAAGTACGGTGAAAACGAGAAGGATAGCATCTCAATGCGGGTTATCGCCGATCACTGCCGTGCGGTAACCTTCCTGATCTGCGACGGTGCCCTGCCAAGCAATGAAGGCCGTGGCTACGTGCTGCGTCGGATCATGCGCCGGGCGGCCCGCCATGCCAAGATGCTGGGAGTAGCGGAGCCGCTGCTCTGCCGGATGGTGGATGCGGTGCGGGAGATGATGGGGGATGCCTACCCGGAGCTGGCCGAGCGGGAGACCTATATCCGCAAGGTGGTGCTGGCCGAGGAAGAGCGCTTTAATGAGACCCTTGATCGTGGTCTGGCTATCCTGAATGAGGAGGTAGCCAGCCTGCGTGCCAGTGGCAGTTCCGTCATTCCCGGTGAAACACTTTTCAAACTGTATGATACCTTTGGTTTTCCGGTGGACCTGACTGAGGATATAGTTCGATCCGAGGGATTCAGTGTCGATGAGCCGGGTTTTGAAGCCTGCATGGAGCATCAGCGTGAGCTGGGGCGTGAGCATTGGAAAGGCTCCGGGGCTGCAGGTATTGCCAATGTTTACAAGGAACTGCATAACCATGGTCAACGTACTAATTTTGTTGGCTATGGCAGCCTGACCGCTTTTTCGCCGGTTACCGCAATGTTGCGTAATGGGAGCAAGGTGCAGTCGGCAACCGCCGGAGATCAGATTGATCTGATCTGCGAAACCAGTCCTTTCTATGGTGAGTCCGGTGGTCAGGCCGGTGATACCGGGTCTATCTCCAGTGGGAGTGCTCACCTTGAAGTGCTGGCAACCTCCCGGCCATTCACCGATCTGGTGGTGCATCACGTATTGGTTAAAGAGGGTGCCATCAAGACTGGTGATGCCGTCAACCTGACCGTTGCCGTTGATAAACGCCGGGCAACTGCCCGCAACCACTCTGCCACTCACCTGTTGCAGGCTGCCTTGCGTCAGGTGCTTGGCGAACATATCAAGCAGGCCGGCTCTTTGGTCGAGCCAAACCGTCTGAGGTTCGATTTTACACACTTTACCGGTGTGACTTCAGAAGAGTTGCAACAGGTTGAAGACCTGGTCAACGGCTGGATCATGAATAACGCCGAGCTGAACATTCGTGAAATGGGGATGCAGGAGGCGGTGGAGAGCGGAGCAACAGCGCTGTTTGATGAAAAATATGGCAGCACCGTGCGGGTTGTGCGGATCGGTGAAGTGAGTGCTGAACTGTGCGGTGGTACCCATGTGCGGGCAGCTGGTGATATCGGCCTGTTCAAGATCCTGTCCGAAGGCGGGATCGCTGCCGGGGTACGCCGGATTGAAGGCGCCACCGGCTTTAACGCCCTTGGCTTTGTCCGGCGACTGGAGAGCGAACGTCAGACGGTGGCAGAACTGCTCAAGGCTGACAGCAGTAAACTGGTTGAGCGCGTTGAAAAGCTGGTTGAGCGTCAGCGAGAATTACAACGTGAAGTTGAAACGTTGCATGGTAAACTGAATGCCGCTCAGTCCGGTGACCTGATGACCATGGTTCAGGAAGTGGCTGGAATCAGGCTGCTGGCTGTTCAGGTTCCGGTAACTGATATCAAGGCGTTGCGTGATATGGCAGACCAGTTACGGGATAAACTTGGATCAGGAATTGTCGTGCTGGGAGCAGAGCTGGATGGTAAGGCCAACCTGCTGGTAACAGTAACCAAGGATTTGACCGGGCGTTTCAAGGCTGGCGAGCTGGTGGGCAAGCTGGCACCGCTTGTTGGCGGGCGTGGCGGCGGCAAGCCGGAGTTGGCACAGGCCGGTGGTAGTCAGCCTGAAAAATTGTCGGAAGCACTTGCTGCAGCTGCAGGATTGCTGAGCTAAGGAGCTGTAAATGAATTACATGGTCAAAATTGCGCTCAGATTCAGGCCAAATCTGGCCTGAAGATGAGATGCAAGATGATCAGGTAATTTGTTTACAGCTCCTAACGTAGGACTTTGATGATGAAACGACTTGATCGACTGAAAAGTGCCTTTCTTGCACAG
>Ga0209373_10002488_pt1 | contig 18420 bp, 13 predicted proteins | sample Higcelweek5metaG_FD_187173 | JGI IMG/M metagenome (GOLD analysis project Ga0209373, IMG submission 187173) | Freshwater pond sediment microbial communities from the University of Edinburgh, under environmental carbon perturbations - High... | ecosystem: Environmental > Aquatic > Freshwater >... | reverse complement strand
ACCATAGAATTACCGGACTAAGCAAAATTGCACGCGTCGTAGAGGTTTACGCCCGCCGACTGCAAGTGCAGGAACGGATGACCACTCAGATCAAGGAATGCATTCAAAACACGCTTAACCCACTCGGAGTAATGGTAATTCTTGAAGCACAGCACCTTTGCATGCAAATGCGTGGCGTACAAAAGCAAAATTCGATCACTACTACGTCCGACTTTACCGGGGTCTTTCAGCAAGCAAAAACACGCGAAGAATTCATGAACCTGATTAACAGGAAATAATTACTGGCCACCAAAGATATTTAAATCTTTCCTAATAAGTTTTGTTGGAATTTCGCCTCCATCCAAAATACTGTGGAATAAAAAATCCGTTCTTAACCTATTTGCCTTATTCGAGGCCACAGAAGCCACTTTTTCAGGATATTTTTTTGCAAAAGTATCGGAATACCAAACAATGCATGCCGGATTTTTCGAAGCAATATGATCTCCGGCGTGCAGCCACATTCCTTCCTCACCAAGCACTTCACCATGATCGGACAAATAAATCATTAGGGCATTTTTATTTCCCAAAGTACGTATAAGTTGATGTAGAAAATAATCGGTGTAAACCACTGTGTTGTCATACGAATTAATAATCTCTTCGCTCGTACACTGCGCAATGATTCTACTTGGAGTGATCGGCCTGAATAACTCACATTTTTTTGAAAAATGATTGTTGTAATACCAGTGACTACCAATAGTGTGTAAAACAATGAGATTCCTGCCATTTCCCTTCGATAGAATTTGCTTTGTATGAGCGAGCAAATCTTCATCCAACCAATTGTTATAATTATATACCGACTTTTCAGGATGAGAATAAACCACAGTATCACAATCATTTATAAAGTCTACGTAAGTCTCTGCCGGATCCTGATTCGAGATCCATGAAGTAGAATACCCACATTGCCCGAACAATGAGATAAACGATTTTTCGGTAAATGCAATTTCAGTATCAGCGCTATCGGCACGGGTGAGAATGTGAGGTAAACTTCGATTAGTATTTGTATATTCGGAATAAACATTCCCAAAAGAATGAATATTTTTTGTTTTGCTTAAAAACGGATTCGTTTGCCTGTGATAACCATTCAGTCTCAAATGATCGGCACGTAAAGACTCACCAAGGACAAACACCACAGTTAGCGAGTCAACAAACTGTCCATTTAAGCCTGAATCGGGATTTATTCTCTCCTGAGGCGCTTTAAGATGCAATTTATTGTATTCAGAAACATTAAAATAAATAGAAAAAGGGAAACGCTGGAATATACTCGTTTTTACTCTGTTGTTTACATTAAAAAATATTCCCAGACCTATAAGAGCTATAAAAAGGTGCAACCACCACTTATTAAGCACTATTTTTTTTAATCTGAAACGCACAAAAAGTACTGAAATCGCCGCACAAAAAAGCACATAAGCGATAAGTTCAGGAGAAATTAAGTCAAGCGTAGTACCCAAATCATTGTGTAGAGATGCATCAATAAGCATTGGAGTAAGTGTTGCTTTATAGGCATACCTGAAGAATGCAAGTACAGCACCCAACAGCGAAAACAATGGGAAAAAGACTACAAAAACGTACTTGTTTGCAGCCAATGCATAAAGCAGAAAAAATGTTGCAAAAAGGACTAAAGACCAGTGGAATGCAATAATGATGAATCCATTAAAACCATTACTCGGATTGTCGACAAATTCAGGTAGAATAAAGAAAACACCCGACCACAAGGTAGCTGTAAGAATAAACAAAAAAAAGGAAAGTATTTTCTTCCAAGCTGGCTTCATAATTACGCTTTTGACTTTCCGATTAAAAATGGCAGGTATTTATTAAAAAACAGCATCCCTGGGATAAGTATAATTACTGATAATAAACTATATACAATTTTGACCCATGTTATTTCGTATATTGACATTGGCAAATCAAGAATATAGAACGATACCGCCTTAACAACACTGCCAGCTATTAAATGTAATGCTAAAATTATTAGCGTATTTTCGCCAATAAACTGCAAAAATCTTACTGGTTTTAAATAAATATCCAGCATTTTAAGCGTTGATACAGAGAAGATAATTCCGGCGAATGCCCCTACGAAAAAGTAGAAGTAGTTACCATAAACATTAATAAATACTTTTACCTCAGCGTTTACTTTATACATCAAAAAAACAACAGCAAAAGACAAAATTGACAAGAGTAAGTATCTAAATACATTTTTGTCCATTTTTAACAATGGTTCTTTTAATAAAGAACCTACACCATAAAAAACTATCATCGGTAATGCAATATCTATACTCCAGGGTAAAGGATAAGGATTATATATATAATTTAAATAACCTGAGACACCAAATAAAAACAAAAAAATAAGCTTTACATTATGTTTCTCAATTTTACGAAAAACAAAATAATACATTGATTCAACCAGGAACAAACATGCCAGAAACCAAAGAGGGACATAGTGTTTCATCCAGGTTGAGGTACTATACAATATCCCATAAATCGGTTCTACCGGATTATCTGTAAATTCTGAATCCAAGCCATAATGTCGTCCGATCAACAACCAAAACAGATAAGTTATAAAATTGAAAAAAAAATAAGGAATTAAAATTCGAATTCCCTTTTGCTTGATAAATGTTATGTAATTCGGGTATTTCTGAGGATTATTAAAAATGCCTGATAAGAAAAAAAACAAAGGGATAAGGAACACGCGTATAAGACCTTTCCCTGGATCTGGAATACCGGCATGTAATAGCACTACAAAAAAAATCGATATTGCTTTGGCGTAATCAACCCACTTAACTCTTTTATCCATCTCGCTTAAAAAACTTAATTGATCACCATTATTTTTGTAATTGCACTCTGTGTTCCATCTTCGTTTACACAAATGGCCAGGTAAATGCCAGTACTCACTTTCCGATTGTTGACATCCTTACCGTTCCAGGTGGCAATACCTCCGTTCGAGACAGTTTCGCAGATAAGATTACCATTTAAATCTGTTATCTTCACCTGAGTATCCTTCACAAGCCCTGTAATCGTAATTGTACCCGAATAACCTTCACGCACAGGATTTGGATAAGCATGAACGTTAGAAAACTCAGCCTCCGCATCCAAGGCATCACTTTGATAGGATACTATTCCACGTCCGGTACCAAAAAAGACTTCTCCTGTTACAGGATGAATGGCTATAGAAAGAATATCATCGGATAACAATGGGCTGTTTTCCGTCGTAAAATGCTGAATAGTTTCTTGTCCGTTTTCCGACATCAAATAAACGCCCGATGTTTCAGTCCCCAACCATTTACGGTTAGCTCCATCGATAGCTATAGCCTTGATTTTTTCGTTTTGAAGCAAATAATCGGCTTGCCCGGTATTATCATTTCGAGGGATTTTAACACGTGAACAAGTATAATCTGGATCAAAAATTTTTGATGGATTATAGAAAAGGAAAGGTCCTGAATCGGTACCAACCCACACCACATTGTTTTTATCCTGCACTACATCATAAATAGCAGCTGGTGAAACCGACATCAATACAGTCTGGCCATTATCAGTTTCGGGATACACAAATGCCGGTTTGAAAACCCGTCTGTCATCCGAGCTGTCCTCAATGGTTCCATTATCATCGAAAACAAACAATCCTGGTGAATAGCGAACTGATGGAATCCATTTGTGATTGGGATACTGATTCGATATCATTATTTTTCCCAAAGTCGGTTTTACCGCCTCAGGATAAACGAGTTTTGTCCATGTTCCGTCTTTCAGCAACACTTTTACAGATCCTTTCACTCCAGAGTTTGTTAAGAATAAATTTCCTTCATTGTCGAAAATTGCTCCATCCAAACGCATATAATTATAAGGATTATTGGCAATTACTGTTTCAATTGTACTGTTTAAGAGATTGTGCCATTTCGAAAAAGCATTATCTCTAAATTCGTAGAGTCCTGTCCCATAAGATGTAACAAAAAAGTGTTTATTGTCTAGCGGATCAACGGCAACATTCATAAAATCGAGTGCATCGTAAGTTGTTTGAAGTTTTATATCTGCCGGGTCAAGATTGGTCCATGTATTATTTTCGTACATCATCACATAACCCGGTAACTGATTCTGGGATGCCCATCTACCGCCTTGCACAACAAACATTTTCGATCCACTGAATTTTATTTGCCAGGGTACATTAGTAGTCGGTCCGTTCGGTTTGTAGTAGTTAATTTCGGGATTTGGAGTTGTAGTAGTTGTTACTGCAATTACACCTTTCGCATCTCCCGCCATCCACAAAAGGTTTCTTTCGATATCGAACTCAGCATCTACTGCGGTTGCTATATTTTGAATGGGAGCTATCGATAGCGAATTATCGGCAAAATAAACTGATGAACCTGTGTCTTTTATAATCATTTTATTGTTCGAAATAAAAAAATCACTTATTGCTATTGTGGGGAAAAGCGGTTGCCAACCCTGATTGTTTGTCTGAGAATAAAGTTGATTCGCACGCAGCAGTATGAGTTTATCGCCAAAGGATGCAATTTTTTTTAAGTCGCCTTTTCCTGGAAGGTTTGATTCAGTTGACCAAAACTCAAAATTTGCGAGATTAGGTTCTTTCAAAAGTCCTTTGTAAATTGCTGAGGACGAAATACCATAAAGATACTCACCATGAACGGTATTGCTCAGCACTTTTACATCTGCTCCATTAGCGCCTATATAGTAAGTATCAGCCACTTCAGCTTTAGACATGTTAAGTACCAAAACACCAAAATCGCACGATAGATATGCTTTGTTTTCGTAAAACGTTACTTGGTTGACTAACTTACTTGTACCCATTTGCTTATTGTACAGATCAGGGATATTTTTTACTCCGTCTGAGCTCAAAAGATCTATATTTCCGTTGCTGTAAATAATAAGAAGTTGTTTATTAGCTGTATCATATTCAATTCGCGACACATTATTATCGTTCAGGCCGGTCATTTTACTGTAGAGTTCGATATTTCTATCTTCCTTATCCACCGAAAACAATGAACCACCACTCACTGCAAAAATCTTGTTTTCCGATTGAGCAACTTGCATCACTGAATTAAACGCGAAATGTGTTCTCCATTTTCCCATGGCAAGTTGAGCCTGAGCAACTGAGTAGACACACAACACAAATACTGCTGTTATGAGTGTTTTGAATTTCATTTTATTAAGCTAATTGTTTTACTAGAAAACTAAAATACACCTGTTTTATTTTATTATGCTGTAAAAGAAATCGATAAAATAACAAATAACATGCTTAATGCTTATTGTTTTTGTAGATATTGAGTCAATTTACTTACAGCCAAAGCCCTGTGACTAATCTTGTTTTTCTGGTCGGCACCCAGTTGTGCAAAGCTCAAAGAATATCCATTGGGAACAAAAACCGGATCGTAACCAAAACCAGCCTTACCAAGTGGTTGTTTGGCAATCGACCCATCAATTCGACCTTCGAAATAGCGAATTTCACCGGCTTCAATCAGTGCAATTACAGTCCTGAAATGTGCTTTTCGGTTCGTACTATCACTAAGTCGATCCAACAACTTAAGCATATTATCGTGCGAATTATGCGCTTCGCCCGCATAACGTGCCGAAAAAATACCAGGTTCACCACCCAATGCATCCACTTCGAGGCCTGTATCATCGGCAAAACAATCAAAGCCATATTTTTCAAATACAAATTGTGCTTTCAGCAAGGCATTTCCCTCGAGGGTATCAGCCGTTTCGGGTATATCATCAAAACAATTAAGTTCAGCAAGGCTTACTATTTCGTACAAAGGTGCAAGAATAGCTTTTACTTCGGAAAGCTTGTGCGCATTATTGGTCGCAAAAACCAGTTTCTTCATAAATAGGGAATATTTGTAATCAACTAACCACAAAGATAATGTTTTTAGAGAGACCAGAAAACAACGGAATTTAATTTTCTATGTTGAAAAGAAGAATTACACTTCGGATATGTTTTTGTCGGCAAAAGTTCATCCATTTTTCATCTCTTAGAAAAACACAAACTTGTTTAGGCCTTTACAGTTTTTTGTATAATCAAATAAACGCTGAAACATAGTGAAAACATAACGAAATAAATTTAACACCTTAGCGCGCTTGCATATATTTTTCTTACTTTTGCAGACAATAAATTTCAATGTCGGATTTATGATTAAATTAATAACTTCTATAGGGTTGTTGCTGTGTTCGGTATCTCTGTTTTCGCAAAACAATGATATTTCGAAATACAGGCTTATTAACACATCTGATCGTTTAGGAATTTCGAGAGTAGAGCTGCTTGACCCATACCTTTCGCCATTGGAATACAGTGGTATTGGCATAAATTACGAACACACCGGACAAAAATTTTTTTCGACAGAAAATACAAACTTGTCCATGGAGAGGAAGATTAAAGCTTCGGTAGCATACAGCACTAATCCGCAACAAACTGCAGCAATGATGTATATGGGTGCAGCCTACAATTGGGGCATGTTTTATCATTTCCGACCAGCATCGCGGCTTCAATTGCTGGCTGGTGGAACTGCTGATATTGGTATTGGATATAAATATCTGCCCCGCAATGTAAATAATCCTGTCAATGTCGATCTGGCAACCAATTTAAACATTGCCGGTAAAGTTCGATACGATATTCCTTTTCACCAATGGCCTGTGCGTTTGAATTATGAAATTGAAATTCCCGTGTTAGGTTATATGTTTGTACCTCAAATGGGAGCTTCGTATTACGAAATGTTTGAATTGGGATCATTGTCAAATGCTTTTCACCTGAGTTCATTACACAACAAATTGGCAAGTTATAAAAAACTTATTTTCGATTTCCCGTTCAAACATTCTACTTTTCGGCTGGGTGTTGATATGGCTAAGTTAAAATATAAAGCCAACGATATGGTTTTTACACAAAACAATTTTAGTCTTCAGATCGGTCTAAAATATGATTTATATATTTTTTCTGGACGAAAGAAGCTGGCGCCCGATAATTTTATAAGTTCAGACAAATAAATTCAGACTATGAAAAAGCACTTTTTATTCATACTCCTGTTTGGTGTTTTTCTATCTTCGTGTATTGAAGAACCCGAAATACAGGCAAATACCAACGAAGGTAATTTTGAGGCGCTGTGGAGCATTATTGATAAAAAATACTGCTACCTGGAATATAAAAACATAAATTGGGACTCCATACATACAACATATAAAACCAAGGTTAACAACAAGTCAGGCTATCTAGAATTTTACAATTTGATGGCCGATATGCTCGCCGAACTGAAAGATGGACACGTGAACCTCTACACAAGCTTTGCAGTAAGCAGTTATAAAAAATGGTACACCGACTACCCTGCCAATTTCAGTTCCGATCTTCTTTATTCCGAACGATACCTGGGAAACAAATACTACAGTGTTAGCGGCTTGCGCTATGGAAAAATTTCCAACAACAATATTGGCTATATTTACTATGGCGATTTTTCGAACCGATTCGGCGATACAAATATGAGCTATATCTTTAATTATTTCAAAGATTGCAAAGGACTTATTATTGATGTAAGAAATAACGGCGGTGGTTACCTTGATATGTCGGAACAATTTGCTTCGTATTTTTTCGATAAAGAAACAATTACAGGCTACATGCAACATAAAACAGGCGACGGACCTACTGATTTTTCGAAACCTCAGGAAATTAAAACACCTGCGCACAAAAGCTTACAATGGCAACTTCCGGTGGTAGTACTCACCAATCGAATGTCGTACAGCGCCACCAATGCTTTTGTTGTTCGTATGAAAATGGCCCCCAAAGTCACTATTGTTGGCGACAAAACCGGAGGCGGTGGCGGTTTGCCTTTTTCGAGCGAAATACCAAATGGCTGGATGGTTCGTTTTTCGGCCAGCCCTATGTACGATGCACAAATGCAACATACAGAATGGGGTATCGATCCGGATATAAAAGTGGATTTAAATGCTGCCGACAAAGAAAAAGGATACGACACGATAATTGAAAAAGCCATCGAGATATTGAACCGGTAAATAAAAAATGAGAAAACTAAAAATAACAGAAATGAACCGGCTGACGCCGGAAGAATTTAAGGAAAGCACAAAAACACCACTTGTCGTAGTGCTCGATAATGTACGCAGCTTACACAATGTAGGTTCGGTATTTCGTACAGGAGATGCATTCGTGATCGAAGCTGTTTACCTTTGTGGCATTACCAGCACTCCGCCTCATGCCGAGATTCATAAAACGGCTTTGGGCGCCGAAAATACAATTGAATGGAAATATTTCGAAGACACACACGATGCATTGAATGAGCTCAAAACAAAAGCTTACACTGTGTTTGCCATCGAACAAGCCGAAGGAAGCACTATGCTAACCAAATTGGAGCTCGACAACACAAAAAAATATGCCGTGGTGCTCGGCAACGAGGTGAAAGGAGTACAACAAAGTGTGGTTGATGCTTGCGATGGTTGCATAGAAATTCCACAATTCGGCACCAAACATTCGCTCAATGTAAGCGTAACGGGAGGAATTATTATTTGGGAGTTTTTCAAAAAACTATCAGCTCCCGACAAAAGTACTATTTGAGAAAACAGAAACTATTTAAATTGTAATAAGAAATGGATTGGAGAGATCAACTCAGCGGGCTAAAAGCGGAACTTCCCGAAGGCGAAAACAGCCCTGAAGCACCAAAAGCAGAAAATACGAAAAAACAACAAAAAGAACCTTTGAGAATTGAACTTGACAAACGCAAAGGCAAACCGGCTACGCTTATCAGCGGATTTCTTGGAAGTGATGCTGAATTAAAGGAACTAGCTAAAACACTGAAAATTAAATGTGGTGTAGGTGGATCGTCGCGCGACGGAGAAATACTTATTCAGGGAGATTTCAGGATAAAAGTCGCCGACTTACTCCTCGGGTTTGGCTTTAAAGTAAAAAAGATAAACTTCAAATAAAATGTCAACAAAAAAGTCCGAAGAAATAATTCTTCGGACTTTTTTATTGGTATCATACTCAATGTGAGCAATCTGTCAATTCGTTTTAATTTTCTCGAGTACCTTTTTGTCGACAACAACCGGGAATTTAGCTCTGAGCTTAACAATCCATTCTTTTTCAAGATATTCCTGATAATCGGCAGTCACCAAACCACGAACGTCGGTATAATCTTCGGGGTGGTTTTTAAGGTTTTTACCAACTACAAAAACATATGGATATTCGGCCGCTGGTTCAAATGTCGATTTTTTCAGTTTAAACCCATACTTATCAATGGCTTTATTGTCGCCCGGCACATAAACACCCTTTTCTACTTTTACATACTGAATACTATCATTCAAACGCGTACGTAAGTATTTGTCAATCGAGTCGTTGTGCGATTTTTTCACTATGGCTTTGGCGGCTTTAAAGCTGTCTTTGTCTTTACACGAAACAACCCAACCTTTAAAATGGGGTTTTTCCCAAACATAGTCTGCTTTGTGGTTCGCAAAGTAGTTGGCCAATCCTTCGGTATCCTTCGATGCTTTATCCCAAACTTCATTGTTGCTTACTTCGAACAATAAAATACCATCGTGATATTCGTTCATCAGAAAACGGAAATCGTCATATTTCTTTTCGAGCTGAGTATCTTCGTAAGCAAGTAATTCTCTAGTTACGAACTGGCTTAACTTTTCATTCACAATCTCCGAAGCAATTGCTTGTTCAGTATAACTATTATTCTTGACATACGACACAAAATCAGCCTGTGAATATGACTTATCGGCAAACGTAAACAAAGTTTTGTTTAGTTGCGATGCTTCGGCCTGAAATACCGAATCAACAAGCGTTTTACCTTCGAGTAATTTTACAATTTCCTTTGCATTTTCGCTATTTTCGGTATACTTATATTCGTCCCGAAGTTTAGCCACAAACGCTTTTTGTCCGAAATTGGCACGTTCATCGCGTTTCACCTTTCGTTCAATATCGGCTTTTACACTTTCGAAACTGCCAAGCCCTTTACGGTCGAGCAACTTGATGATATGCCAACCATATGCCGATTGTACCGGGCGACTAAAGTCTCCTATATTTTTAATTTCAAAAGCAGCTGTTTCAAACTCAGGCACCATTCGTCCTGTACCAAACCATGGCAATTCACCATTTTTAGTAGCCGAAGCTCTATCTTCCGAAAACTCTGCAGCCAGTTTAGCAAAATCATCCCCTGCCAACACACGCTGATACAACGAATCTATTTTTGCTTTAGCAGCATCGTTTTTTTCTACGTTGCCCTGAGTTGTGAAACGCATGATATGCGACACCAAAATTTCGCCCAATGAGTTTCTGCGGTTATTTACTTTTATCAGGTGGTAGCCAAAAGCACTACGAACCGGTTTAGAGATTTTTCCTACAGGCGTATTGTAAGCCGAGTTTTCGAAAGGATAAACAGTATTAAAAGCTGAAATCCAGCCAATATAACCACCGCTTTTTTCGGCATCCTGATCTTCGGAGGTTTCTTTTGCCACTTTAGCAAAATCCTCTTTTTCAAGACGTTTCAAAATAGAATTTATTCTTTTCCATGCAGCGAGCGTATCGGCTGGCGAGGCTGAAGCAGCAACACGGATCAGAATATGGCTTACTTCAACATCTTCCTTCATTCTTTCATAGGCCTCTTTCAATATCTGTTCGTCAACTTTCGAATCGGTAAGATAGGGCTTTGTAAGCTGCGAACGATACCCGGCGAGTTCGTTTACAAACGACTTGGTAGTATCAATACCCTGATTTTTAGCCTCTTCTACTTTTAATTTGAAATTGATAAATAAATCGACATACTCATCCAAGGTTTTTTTGTCCAATGAATTGTTCGAATTATTTTTGTTATAAATATATTCAAATTCCGATTTCAACACAGGATTTCCATTGATAGACATCAATACAGGGTCACTGCCTTGTGCCCACAAAGCCGCAGAAAAAAGAATTAAAGCAAACGAAATGAATAGTGATCTCATAAATTTAATCTGATAGTTTTTTATACATTTAACATGAATATGTATTAACGTTCAAAAATACAATTATGTTATAAAATCCATGCTATTTTTTAAAACTTTTTTATTCACCACGGCTGTAATTGGGCGCTTCACTCGTAATCGACACATCGTGAGGATGGCTCTCGGCCACTCCGGCATTGGTGATACGCGTGAATTTAGCATTGTGCAATTCGTCGATATTACGCGATCCGCAATAACCCATTCCGGCACGCAATCCGCCTATCATTTGGTAAACTACTTCGAACAACGAACCTTTAAACGGTACACGTGCAGCAATACCTTCGGGTACCAGTTTCTTTACATCTGCTTCTCCATCCTGGAAATAACGGTCTTTCGAACCCTTTTCCATGGCTTCGAGCGAACCCATTCCGCGATACGATTTAAACTTACGTCCATTGAAAATAATTGTTTCGCCCGGTGATTCCTCTACTCCGGCAAACAACGAACCTGCCATAATGGTATAAGCACCAGCAGCGAGCGCTTTCACTATATCGCCCGAATAACGGATTCCACCATCTGCAATCACCGGAATATCAGTGCCTTTTAAAGCCTTTGCTACTTCATAAATAGCCGAAAGCTGAGGCATCCCCACTCCTGCAATAACACGTGTGGTGCAAATCGAACCTGGTCCAATACCCACCTTCACGCCATCGGCACCAGCCGCAGCCAATGCCAGTGCTGCATCGCCAGTGGCTATATTGCCAACAACGAAATCGATCTCAGGGAATTTTTTCTTTGCTTCCTTCAAGGTGTCAATCACACCTTTCGAGTGTCCGTGCGCTGTATCAATCACTATCGCGTCGACACCAGCTTCGACCAATGCTTCGATACGTATAAAAACATCGGCTGTAACACCTACTCCGGCAGCAACTCTGAGTCGTCCCTGAGCATCTTTTGATGCCATCGGTTTATCTTTTGCTTTTGTAATATCCTTGTAAGTAAGTAAACCTACAAGTTTATTGTCCTTGTCTACAACAGGTAACTTTTCAATTTTGTATTGTTGCAATATGTCGGCGGCGGCTTCGAGATCGGTTGATCGCGATGTTGTAATCAGGTTTTCTTTTGTCATTACATCGTCTATCCTGGTTGTCATATTGCGTTGAAAACGCAAATCACGGTTGGTAACTATACCAACAAGATAGCCGCCTTCATCCACAACAGGAATTCCACCAATTTTATATTCTGACATAATAGCAAGCGCATCACCCACAGTAGCACCCTTGCGTATGGTTACCGGATTCGAAATCATACCGTTTTCGGCACGTTTTACAATTTCAACCTGTTTGGCCTGATCGGCTATCGGCATGTTTTTGTGAATAACACCTATACCACCTTCGCGGGCAATAGCAATGGCCATTTTGGCTTCGGTAACAGTATCCATAGCTGCGGACACGATAGGGACTTTAAGCTCGATGCGGCGCGAAAAACGTGTTGATAGATCTACGTTTCGGGGAAGTACATCCGAGTAGGCAGGTATGAGTAATACATCATCAAATGTTACTCCTTCAATCTGAACTCTTTCAGCAATAAATGACATAGAATTTGTTTTTAAATGTTTAAATTTCAACAAGAAATGACAAAGTCATACTATGAAAAAATATTGCCTGCAAATGTACACATTTTTTACGAGTGGGAAAAGATGAATGATGTGAAAAAACATAAATCTTTCGACAAATTTTTATTTAGCACCAAGCATGTACAGTACATTTGTTAAGCGGACTCACAAATAAACAATTGCCGCCCCGTTTTGGATCATTAGAATTTCGGTTTTTATTGAAAAAAATAAGGACTGCTCATAATTATCGCAATGATCGAATTTATTGAAACTTATCCAATTTATGTGTTCAACTTCGATTAAAATAATTATTTTTGTATCTCTCTAGCTTTTTAAACAAAATGTTCAATGGGTTCTTCTTTTAAATTCAAATTTTTATTTCTATTTCAATTCAGCATATCTTTCCTTTTAGCTCAGGTTCCGGCCAATTACTACAACCTTGCAATAGGAAAAAAAAATGCTGAACTAAAAACTGTTTTACATCAAACCATCAAACCTCACACCATTCTTGAGTATTATAGTTCCAGCACATCATTTCGCAGCACCGACTGGCATCCGGATGGTTACTTTTGGGACATGTATTCCTCAAATAAACGAACAACATGGTCGGGCATGAACCGCGAACACAATATGCCTAAAAGCTGGTGGAGTACAAGTCCCGAAACTACTGTGGCTTATTCCGATCTACACAATCTCTATCCTTCGGATGCTACTGCCAACTCTGCTAAATCCAATTATCCGCTGGGCATAGCCGGAGCTAAGATTTCCTTTTCGAATGGAGTTGTGAAAGTAGGCACCAGCTCCTACCCCGGATATTCGGGTGTGGTTTTCGAGCCAGCCAATGAGTACAAGGGCGATTTCGCCCGTGATTATATGTACATGGTAACCTGCTACGAAGATTACGTCACCAACTGGCGAAGCACAGGGACCACAAGTATGTTGTCGAACAACTCATATCCTGTATTTAAACCCTATGCCATTAATTTACTGTTGGAATGGAGCAGGAATGACCCGGTGAGCGAAAAAGAAATCAACCGTAACAACGCTGTATACAAACTACAGGGCAACCGAAACCCATTCGTCGATTTCCCGATTCTTTCGGAATATGTATGGGGAAAATATAAGGATCGATCGTGGAATGGCGATAATTCGGATCCTGAAAAGGAAAATGTTTTTTATGTAAGTTACAACGGCGAAACTCAATCCGTTTTTGTAAAAGCAGACGAGCCGGAATCGGCACGCTTTTATATTTACAACACCAGCGGTGTTCTGCTAATGTATGCTGAATCTATGAATGGTGAGTCGACAATCGATGTTTCAGGATTCGAAAAAGGTATTTATATTATCAAGAATTATTCAGGAACAAGACGCAATGTCGGTAAATTCGTAGTGAACTAAATGAGCTTATGCAACCAAACTGCATTTCTCAAAAGTTTTTTTATGAAAAAATACAAACTATTTTTATATACTTTTTGTTACTTAAACATATTGAATATTAATGTGCTACATTCTTAAATTTAATGTTATGAGACTACACGCTATCACAAAAATTAAGATTCCGGCTTTTTGTATATTGGTTCTTTTCCTAAGTTTAAATGCAGGAGTTCCGGTTTATGCCGAGTCGCCTGAGATGCCCGAATCTTTTAATGAATTCAAAGGAACCGTGGTTGATAAAGCAAGTGGCAATCCATTGCCTTTTACAACCATATTGTTAATGGGAACAAATATTTCAACAGTTACAAATACCGAAGGTGAATTTTCGTTAAAAGTATCCTCATCGATAAAAAACGGTAAAATTTCTTTGCGATATATGGGCTATAAAAACCGTGTGATTTCCCTATCAGAGCTATTACAAGAAAAAACACGCATTGAATTGGAAGCTATTTCAGTAGAACTTCCGGAAGTAAGCGTAATATCGAAGGATGCAAAAGCCCTTGTAGAAGCCATGATGTATAAAATAGGCGAAAACTATTCCAATGACGAAACGCAAATGACAGCCTTTTATCGCGAAACTATCAAAAAAAACAAAACATATGCATCCCTTTCGGAGGCGGTAGTTGACATATACAAACAGCCCTACGCTTCGTACAAAACCGATGTGGTTAAAATGTATAAAGCCAGAAAAAGAACTGACTACTCGAAAGTAGATACGCTTGTATTCAAACTTATGGGAGGTCCTTTCAATTCACTATATCTCGATGTAATGAAAAATCCTTCAATGATTTTTACTGATAAAATGATGACGAATTATGAATTCAGTTTCGACCGTTCAACGCGCCTCGACAACAGGTTGATCTACGTGGTTGATTTTATTCAAAGCACCATCAGTAATGAGCCTTTATATTATGGAAAACTCTATATCGATGCCGAGAGTCTTGCACTTAAAAGCGCAGTCTTCAAGCTCAACATACAGGACAGAGAAGCTTCAAGTCGCATGTTTATTATCCGCAAACCACTCAAGGCCAATGTATACCCAGTAGAAGCAAACTATAGAATTGACTATACCGAAAAAGATGGAAAATGGTACTACGGCTATAGCCGCATCGAACTTGGCTTGCGCATCAACTGGAAAAGAAGACTTTTCAACACCACCTACTATTCAACAATAGAAATGGCTGTAACCGACTGGGAAAAAGCAGGAACCGAAAAACCGGCAAGCCGCAAAGAGCGTCTTCGTTCAAATGTTATCGTCAGCGATGAAGCCTCCGGATTCAGCGATCCCGACTTCTGGGGCGAGCTCAATGTTATTGAACCTGAAAAATCAATTGAAACAGCAATAAAAAAAATTCAGAAACAGCTCGAGAAAAAAGATTGATGCATGCTTAAAATATACAGAGCTTCTGCCGGATCGGGAAAAACATACCGACTGACTCAGGATTATATTCACTTGCTTTTCGATCCGGTGAATGATGCGACTTATCGCCGGATTCTTGCGGTTACCTTTACAAATAAGGCTACCGATGAAATGAAAACCCGTATCCTGAAAGAGCTACACGCCTTAGCACAATGCGATAAGTCGCCTTATCGCTCTGACTTAATGCGCACATTCAAAATGAGTGAAGCAGCCGTCAACGAACGTTCGCGCAAAATCCTTATCGCCATTCTTCACGATTATTCGTCTTTTTCGATAAGCACCATCGATCGTTTTTTTCAACAGGTCATACGTTCATTTGCCCGTGAAATAGGCGTACAAGGCGGATACAACCTTGAACTCGATAACGAGAGTACCTTGCAACAATCGGTAGATAATTTGTTTCACGATCTGTCGAAGGAAGAGAATCGGCAACTGCTTAACTGGCTTACCCAGTTTGCCGAAGACCGGATTGAACAGTCGGAAAACTGGAATCCACGCCGCAGCATCGAGGAGCTGGGGAAAGAGATTTTCAAAGAATGCTATCAGGACAAAGCCGAAGACACTAACCGCAAACTGCACGACAGGGATTTTTTACGCAATTATCAATCAAAACTCCGTAAAATTCAGACTGACTTCGAAGCCGACATCAAAGCGGCAGCGCAAAATACGCTTGATTTGCTCACCAACAATGGATTAACTCCTGAAAGTTTCAAGGGAGGCACAAATTCCGCCATGAAAACTTTGAATAAAATACTTATCGGGGAGTTTAAACTGAAAGATTCATTTGTAAACATGGTAGCCGATGTGTCCAATTGGCACGCTAAAACGGCGCCAAAAGACACTGTTGCTGCCATCCAAAATGCTTGCAACAATGGTCTTCAGCAAAAATTACAACAAATACTGAATTTGTTGACTTCGGGAATTGTTCCGTACAATTCAGCCATTGTTATTTTGAAACATATCAACACGCTTGGTATTTTGTCCGATCTGGCTTTGCAAATAAAAAAGCTGACCGAAGAACAAAATTCAATGCTCATTTCGGATGCCAATATGCTGCTCAACCGCATTATTGATAACAGTGAAACTCCTTTTGTTTACGAAAAAACAGGCATTCATATTGATCATTTTATGATTGATGAGTTCCAGGACACTTCTGCGCTCCAGTGGCGTAACTTTTTTCCGCTTATTTCCAACAGCCTTTCTTCAGGTAAATTTAACCTAGTGGTAGGCGATGTAAAACAAAGTATTTACCGTTGGCGAAATTCAGACTGGAAACTGCTCGACGAAAAAGTAATGCTTGATTTTCGGCCGGAACAAATTCAGACCGACGACCTGAAAACCAACTGGAGAAGCGACAGAAATATTGTGGAATTTAATAATTCTTTTTTTGCATGCGCCTCACAGCTATTGCAACAGAAACTGAACCTTAGCCTGTCCTCTGCGCTGACAGTTTATCCTCATCTTCTTCCACTCTCTCAAAGCATTGAGCATGCATACGGCCAACTGCAACAGGAAGTATCGCCCAAAGCAGGCGAAGGCTACGTAAAAATAAATTTCATTCCTCAGGACGAAAATGATGAAGGTTGGAAAGCCGAAACACTGAATCGCCTGCCTGTTTTGCTCGAAGAACTACAGGATAGAGGCTATCGGCCCGAAGATGTGGGAATACTTGTAAAAAAGAACGATGATGCTCAGAAAGTGATTCGCAAACTACTCACTCACAAATCGTCAGCCGAAGCTAAACCGGGATATAGCTATGACATTATGGGAAACGAAGGACTATTGATTAGTTCGGCAGCTTCAGTACGTTTTCTTGTGGGCATATTAAGGCTGTTTGTTCAGCCCAACGACACGATTCAGCAAACTATCGTAGATTACGAATATGCAAGAGCTCGCCTCCGGCTGTCTGAAACCGAAGCATTGAATGCTTGTTTTCCGGATAAGACAGAGAAAAATGCGTTTTCCCAACTTTTTTCGGAGACCGAAAACAAAACACTCAGCCAACTCAAAAACAACTCGTTGTACGAAATGGTAGAGCAGATTATTGCATTATTTAATTTGGGGATGTGGCACAACGAAGCTATCTTTATTCAGGCATTTCAAGACCTGGTTTACAAATTCTCGACGGCTAAAGCCACCGACTTGTACAGCTTCCTTAAATGGTGGGATAAAACCGGCATTCGTCAGTCTGTATCAACCCCCGAAAATGCACAAGCCTTTCGGATTATGACCATCCACAAATCAAAAGGCCTCGATTTTAAAGTCGTCATCATTCCTTTCTGCGACTGGGATGTCGACAAAAAATCAGGTAGATTTAAAAATGTGCTATGGTGTGTACCAACAGAGGCACCCTTTGATGAACTCCCTCTTTTACCCGTTGAATATGCATCCGGATTGGCAGAAACAATTTTTGCTGAAAATTATCTGGATGAGTTAATGCATCAATACATTGATAACCTGAATGTGGCTTATGTGGCTTTTACCCGTGCACGACATGAATTAATCTGCTTTGCTCCTCTTGCCGACAAAGCCCCCGAATCCGTTGAAAAAATCAAATCTTTATCAGGCTTAATGCATTACAGTTTCAATCATAATATTGACGCAACAAATTCCGATCAATTAATTTGTAATTTTGACAATGAGAGATCGGATTTCTGCATTGGCGAGCCTTCGACATATAAATATACCGAACCAGCTTCGGCTGAAACCACGATGAATGTAGATCAATATGTTTCGATAAATGTGACCGACCGCCTTAAAATAAAACACATCAGTCAGGATTATTGGCTAAAGGAACAAAACATGAATGAGAGCCGCTTGAATTTCGGGATTATCATGCATGACATTTTACGGCAAATCAAAATTAAATCCGACCAGGAAAAAACAATCAGCGATATGATCAGAAAAGGTCTTATCAACGAAAATGAAAGCATCATTGTGAGAAATGAATTAAAAAAATTCTGGTCTTTACCCTATGTAAACGATTGGTTTT